>Ga0265327_10000846_pt1 | contig 45684 bp, 24 predicted proteins | sample 41621metaG_FD_202089 | JGI IMG/M metagenome (GOLD analysis project Ga0265327, IMG submission 202089) | Rhizosphere microbial communities from Carex aquatilis grown in University of Washington, Seatle, WA, United States - 4-16-21 metaG | ecosystem: Host-associated > Plants > Roots > Rhizosphere... | reverse complement strand
GCGGGAGGTCGGGTTCGAGAAAATTGGCTGGTGCGTGCTGCTGCTTTTCGCGCTGGCACTGGCGGCATGCAAGCCGAGGCTGGATGAGCCGGTGACCGACGCTGTTCGGCCGCCGCCCTTCACGGTGACGCCGACAATTGTCGCCGGCGCCGACGACCTTTTCGAGGATGTCACCGCCAAGGCGCGGATCGATTTCGTCCAACAGTACTGCGATGATCGCATCGCCAACATTCTGGAATCGAATGGCTCGGGCGTAGTTGTCTTCGACTACGACAACGACGGGTACATGGATTTGTACTTCGTCAATCCGGGACCGCTGAAGGGCGTGACCCACGAAGCGCCGGGCACGCCGCGCCAACCGAATCGGCTCTATCATAACAATGGGGACGGCACGTTCACTGATGTGACCGAGAGGGCCGGGGTGGGTGGCCGGGGATTTGGAGTGGCTGCGGCGGCCGGTGACTACGACGGCGATGGTCGGATGGACCTCTATGTCGTCAATGTCGGCAAGAACATCCTCTACCACAACAACGGAGACGGCACGTTCACCGACGTCACTGACAAGGCCGGGGTGGGCGACGCCGGAACGGGCATTGGGGCCACCTGGATCGACGTGAACAACAGCGGTCGGCTCGATCTGTTCGTGGCCAACTACCTGACCCTCGATCCGGACTACAAGCTCTACTACAACCCGATCAGCTATCCGGGGCCGCTGGCCTACAAGCCCGAGCGCGACGTGCTGTATCACAACAACGGCGACGGCACGTTCACGGACATCAGTGAGCCCGCGGGCATTGCGGCGCTGCCTCCGCATCGAACCATGTCCGTCCACGCGCTGGACATCAACCATGACGGGAAAGAGGACCTCTATATCTGCAATGACGCGACCCCGAATCTGCTGCTGATCAACGACGGCAACGGGCATTTCCACGACGAAGCCATGCAACGGGGCGTCGCCTTCAATGCCTTGGGAGAGGCGGCCGGCACGATGACGGCGGCGATCGGCGACTGCAACAACGACGGCGTCGCGGACATCCTGATTTCACGTCTGGGTTACGGCTCGTTGTACATGGGCACGGCGAAGGGGGACTATGTCGACCGGATGATGGCGTCGGGACTGGGCGGTCTGACGGCACAATACGTGGGTTGGGGCTGCAACTTCATCGATTTCGACAACGCGGGGAAGCTGGACATCTTCATGGCCAACGGCGACCCGTTCCGAATGGTCGGCTGGCAGAGCCTGCTGCTGGAGAACGACGGCCAGGGCAATTTCCGCAATGCGGTGGCCAAAGGCGGAGCCTATTTCCGAACGCCGGTCCGCGCCCGCCCGAGCGTCGTCCTGGACTACGACAACGACGGCAAGATGGACCTGTTGGTGGGCCTGATGGGCGATCGCCCGGTTCTGCTGCACAACCGCGACCACTCCGGCAACCACTGGATCACCTTGGCGCTCCGCGGAACCAAGAGCAACCGGGCCGGCTGGGGCGCGCTCGTCGAAGTCACGGCCGGCGGGAAAACTTGCGTGCAGGAAGACCGGTGTCCGTCGGGCTTCCTGAGCCAGGGAGACCCACGAATCCATTTCGGCCTCGGCCAGGCGCCGATCGTGAAGCAGATCCAAATCAAATGGCCCAGCGGCACGGTCCAAACGCTGACCGACGTCAAGGTCGATCAAATCCTCCAGGTGACGGAGCCCTGACCAGATGAAACCACACTTGATGGTTTTGTTAGGCGCGGCGGCTGTTCTGTTGGCCGCCTGTCAACCTGAGGCCCCGGAGGGCTCGGTGGTTCTGACGCAAACGCCGCTCGGCGCCCCTCCGCCCCTGGCCGCCACGGTATTGGATCTCCGCTATCCTCCGGGAAGCCGCGTGGTGTTGTTGATTCCTCCGTATCGCGCGGGCACGGTTCGCGAGCTTTCGCGCGGATTGGTCGCCGCGGGCGATCCCTGCGTTTCCTGGGACGGCCGCTGGGTCTATTTTGCCGGCAAGAGCGCGGAGCAGGCCGACTGGCAGATTTACAGGGTCAATGCGGGTGGCGGCCGGCCCGAACGGATGACCCAGATGCCCGGCGGTGCGATGGACCCCGCGATCGCCGCCCATGGCGAACTCGTTTTCAGCTCCCCGGTTCCCCCGGCGGAACAGCAATGGACCACGCCGAATCCCGCCGCCCTTTACGGACAGATGCCGGGCCAGGCACCCCGCCGACTCACCTTCGGTCCGGACAGCGCCGTCGACGCCACCGTGCTGCGCGATGGCCGGATCCTTTTCGTTTCCGCCAAACCCCGCGACGACCGCCACGCGGCGCCGCATTTGTGCCTCTTCACGATCAACAACGACGGCACCGAGGTCACGGCCTACGCGGGCCAGGACGACGGAGTGAATTACCTCCGGCGCCCGCGCGAGTTGGCCGACGGCCGGGTCGCCTTCCTTGCCGCTCGGTCTGAGCAGACGGGTTTCACGGACTCGGCCGAGTGCGTGCGGTCGGCCGCTCCGTTCGCCACTCGCGGCCCTCTTTTCGCCTTCCGGAGCGATGGCTGCCGCTCGGTCGAGCCGTGGTCGGGAAACGACCTGCTGGCCTGTGGCGAAACCCGCGGCATGGTCGGGCGCATGATGTCGGGGAATGTTGCGGTCTATCGCGGCGCCGCGGACGCCGCCGCAATCGGCCCGCCCCTCTTTGACGACCCGCAATGGAACAGCGTCGAAGCCACCCGGGTTGCGGCGCGCGCCGAGCCTGCGGGCCATACGACCGCAGTCATGCCGGGAGCGTCGCGCGGCACGGTGCTGTGCCTCAACGTCAATGACACCAGCGAACCCGCCGCCGGCCGGAACCCAGCACCCGCCACCGAAATCCGGGTGTTCGCGTTGGCCGATTCGGGCCAGCCGCGCGACCTGGGGAAGGTGCCGGTCGCGGCGGACGGTTCCGTGCTGGTGTATCTTCCCGTGGGTGTGGCGCTGGGCTTCGACACCCTCGATGCGCAGGGAAATTTGCTCCGGCATCAGCCGGCGTGCCTCTGGCTGCAGCCCGGAGAGAATCGCGCCTGCGTCGGTTGTCACGAGCCGCGCAACCATTCGCCGCGAAACCTTCGCCCCCTGGCAACCCAGCGCGACCCGGCGCACCTGGACTTCACCGACTCAACGACCGCCCCGCGCGTTGCCGCCCCATGAAGCTCAAGTCACTCATTGTCGTCGCGACGGTCGTCGCGCTGGCGGGAGCCGCCGGGTCGGTCGGCGGTTACTACGGATTGCGCGCCCACCAACGCCGGCAGTCGGGCAAGCCGAACCTGGGCTTCATCTCCTGCAATCATTGCCATCAAAGCAGCTTGGCCGCTCTGCCCTGGGCCCAGCCCCGTCCGCACCATGATGCGCCCGGAGGGATCGTCATCTCCCCGGACGGAAAACGGGTGTTCATCGCCTTGGATGACCGGGACGAGATTGCCGAGGCCGACGCGACTTCTCTCACGGTGACCCGCCGGGTGAAGGTGCCGGGCGGGCCGTTCGGTTTGGCGCTGGACGCAACGGGCCAGCGTTTGTTCGTCGCGTGTCCGCGCCAGGACCGCGTTGCCGTGCTCGATACGCGGGACCTCAAGGAGCAGGCTAGCGTCGAGGTGGGCGTTCGGCCGACCGCCGTTGCGTATTGTCAGACGTCGTCCGGCGAGCGGTTGATTGTGCCCAACTCCGGCAGCGACGACATCTCTGTGCTTTCGGTTTCGCCGCTGAGCGAGCTGGTGAGGCCGGCGGCGGGCCGCGAGCCGTACGCCGTTGCACTGTCCGGCGACGGCCGGCGCGCCTGTGTCGCCAATCGGATGGCAGTTCGCGGAGATTTGATGAGTCCGCCTGCGTCCGAGGTGACGGTCCTCGATCCGGCGAGTGGGCGCGTCCTCGACCGGGAACCCCAGCATTCCGCCCACCTGGCCGAAGGCATCACTCCTGTGTCCGTGCGCGGATGGATGCTGAATCCCCTCGTTCGGGTGCGCAACCTGGTCCCGATCACGCAGGTCAAGGACGGTTGGGTCATGTCCGCCGGTCTGGCGATCTCGCAGGAGAACGGCGAGGTGACCCAGGTTCCGCTGGATGAGGCGAACGCGTACTTTTCCGATCCATCAGGAGTCGTGGCCAGCTCCGACGGGAAGCGGGCCTATGTGGCTTCCGGAGGCGCCGATGTCGTGACCGTCGTCGATCTCGACTGGTTGGGCGCGTGGCTGACCCGGGTCGACGCGGCGACCCGGAACGAGGCCATTTTCGACCTGGCCATGTCCTACCACTACGTGATCGCCCGGATCCCGACCGGCTGCAATCCGCGGCATCTGGCTCTTTCCCCGGACGGCCGCCGGCTGTTCGTGGCCGAAAGGCTCGATGACGCGGTGCTTGTGGTGGACACCGCCAGCCTCGGGCCGGTCGGCCGGATCGTGTTGGGCGACGGCGGGCGGGACGATCCCATCCGGCAGGGCGAGCGGGTCTTCACGAGGTCGAAGTACACGTTTCAAAGCCAGTTTTCCTGCCGCTCGTGCCACCCGGACGGCCATGTGGATGGACTCGCCTATGATTTCGACGGCTCCGGCGTCGGCGACAACCTGCTGGACAACCGCAGTCTGTGCGGCGTCGCCGGCACGGCGCCGTTCAAGTGGAACGGGAAAAATCCGACCCTGCAGTTTCAGGATGGCCCGCGCTTTGCGCGCGTGCTGATGCGGACCGACCCGATTCCGACGCCGCAACTGGACGAGTTGGCGACATTCCTTGAACATCAGCCGCCGACACGGACGATTCCCTGGAGCCGGGTGGGCAAGCCGCTTTCGCCTGCGGCGGAACGCGGCCGAAAGCTTTTCTACGCCACACGGCAAACCAATGGCACGCCGATCCCCCGGGCGCTGCAGTGCCAGACCTGCCATCGGCCCCCGCTGTTCACGGACCGGCTGCTCCGCTCGGTTGGCACGCAGGAGGCCCGCGACCCGAACGGGATGTTCGACACGCCGCACCTGATCGGGGTCGGCGCGTCGGCCCCCTATCTGCACGACGGCCGCGCGAAGACCTTGGAAGAAATCTGGACCACCTACCAGAAGGACGACCAGCACGGCGTCAGCAGCTACTGGTCGAAGGAACAGCTCAACGACCTGGTCGAATACCTAAAGACTCTCTAAACACCCCATGAAAACCCAACCCCCTCCGCTTGCCCGCGTCGTCGCAGGACTCTTGTCCATCCTTGCGCTCCTCCCCGGAGTTGGCGTGTCCGCTCGGGCGGCAACGGCACCGGCCGACGGGCCGGCCTTTCCACTGCCCGTGGTGGCCCGCTTCGAGAACTTCGGCGAGAAGGACGGTCTGCCGTCGCACAAGGTGCATTCCGTCCTGAAGACCAGCGATGGCCGGGTGTGGCTGGGCACGAACAACGGACTTTGCGTGCGCGAGACGGATGGCCGTTTCCACACCTACGGGACCAAGGAGGGGATCAGTCACCCGACGGTGCTGGGAATGGCGGAGGATCCCCGCGCCGGTGACCTGTGGCTCGCCACCATGCAGGGACTTTCCCGCTTCAGCGGGGGAAAGTTCACCGTGTTCACGCAGACGAACAGCGGCCTGCCCAACAATGTCGTCTACGCGGTGGCGGTCATTGACGATACCGTCTGGGCGGCGACCGCTGCGGGGACCGGCGCCTATAATCTCAAGACCAAGGGCTGGAAACTGTACAACGAGAGCAACACGGTCATGAACGAACCTTGGTGCTATTCCGTCGCTGCGGGGGAGGGCGTCATCTACCTTGGCGTCTGGGCCGGCGGGATCGTGGAGCACGATCCCCGGACCGGCAGCTTCAAGGCCTACCGCGATCCGGACGGTGAGTTTCATATCCATCTCCTGCGCGACAGCGGACCGATCGTCGATGTCACCTCCGGGGTCGCGTTCGACGACGGTGTACTCTGGCAGGCCACCTATTTTGGGCTCTCGCGTTACGACACGCGCCAGGCGACTTGGCGAACCTGGGTGCAGGACAAGACCCCGCTGGTCTCCAGCTTTATCAACACGGTGTTCGCCCATGGCCGGGTGGCCTGGCTTTCGACCGATCGCGGCGCCTCGGTGACTGACGGCGACAACTGGGTCAACTACACCGTCGATGAAGCGGGGCGGGGCTTGGTGCGGATCCACCGGACCGGCCAGGAACCGGAGACCCACACCCTGACGACGGCGCTGTCGGACTCTTTCGTCACGGCCATCTGGGCCGACGATCACGAGGCCTGGTTCGCCACGTCCAACGGGGTCAGTCACGGCATCTTTGCCGGGCCGGCCGCCGCGGCCACGGTCACTGCAAATCCCTAGGAGGCTGCCATGAGGATATCCAGCATCTGTTTGATCGGTCTGGTTGTGGTGCTCCCGGCAGCTGCCGAGACGGCGGACGCCAATGCCGCGCGGGCGGTCGCGGGTGAACCCCGCGTCGCCGCGGCCACGACTCCCCAAGCAGTCCAGCCAATGGGCTCCGCGCTCCCGGCGGCGTCCCGTTTCATCTACGGAACTCCCGGCGAGGAATACCCCGTCTTCGGCGGTGTTCCGAAGGAGTTCTGGCCGTTTGGCAACGTCGAGCCGTACCAGCGGTATTTCGTCACCCGCATGGACTTTCGGGGTCCTGGTCGGAATTACCCGACGCCGCCCGACCTGAAATCGCTCCGGATCGGCTTGATCGATTCGCCCCGGTACGGCCCGGACTGGAACCGGAGCGAGCGCACGCACGCGGGCATCGTCCAGGCGATTGAAGAGGCGAACCACGAGCGCCAGCCCGGCGAACTTCCATTCGAGCTGATCGAGCACGAAGGCGTTGCCCAATGGGGCGGCGCCGCGAATCTCGCCGCCCTGCTCGCGGACGAAAATGTCCTCGGATACCTGGGCATGATCGACGGCACCGACGCGCACGTCGCCTTGCGCGTTACGCTCAAGACGGAGATAGTGATGATCAACACTTCGGATCCGGATCCCACGCTGACCGAGACGCAGATTCCGTGGCTGCTCCGGGTGCTGCCCGACCAACGGCAGGAGATATCCAAGCTCGCGGATTTGATCGTCCACCGGTGCGGCTGCCGGCGCATCGCCATCCTGCGCGCGGGCGACCGGTTTGCCCGGGTCGGAGCCCACACTTTGATCGATTATGTCCGGCGGCTGGGCTGTCCCGCCGCGCAGGAGCTGCTCTTCAAGCCCGGTGCGACCGACATCGCGTACCAGCTTGCCGCGATCAAGGAGGCCCAACCCGACGCGATCTTCTTTCTCGGCGAGCCGGAGGACATCGGTCGCTTCGCGAGGCAGTTCCGCGACGCGGGGGTGAAGGCGCGGTTCTTTGGCACGGACCTTATGCTGGAAGACGGCTTCCTCAAAAACGCGGGCGACGCGGCGGAGGGCACGATGTTCACCTGCCTTTTCGATCCCGCCCGCTCGGATCCCCTTTGGGTCAGCTTTGTGGCTCGCTTCAAGGCGCGGTGGGGCCATGAGCCCGATGTCTATGCCGCCTACGCCTACGACGGCGCCCAGATCATGCTGAACGCAATTCGGCGCGCGGGTCCCAACCGCTGGCGAATTCGCGACCTCGTGTGCAACCTGGACTATTATCAGGGGGTCACCGGCTGGATGCGCTTCGACGGGACGGTCAGCAACATCGCACCCGTGCGGTTGGTGCGCTACGAGCATGGGCGCCCGGCCTTCGAGCCGGCCCCGGAATTCACCCCCGCGGTCGCGCAGCGCTAGCGGCTCGCGAATTCCCATGCCCGCCAGCTCGCACATCCTTGGAAGGGCTGGTGACGGCCGCAGCCGTTCCAACGCGCCGGGGACAACGGGCTCCCCCATTTGCGGCTGCGAAATCATGAAGGCCGCGCTGCTCGCCTGCCTGTTCCTTGGTCCGGTTGCGGGGGGCGCCGCGCCGCGCCCGGTGACCCTGGGCCTGGTGGCGCCGCCGTCCGAGCCGGATGCGACCAGTCTTTTGCACGGGGTCCAACTGGCCGTCGCCGACGCCAATGAATCCGGCGATGCGCCCGTGGGGCTCGAGGTGCGCAGCGGGGACGGTCAGTGGGGCTCCGTCGGCAACGACGCGGTGGTCCTGGCCTGCGATCGCCACGTGGATGCAATCATCGCCCCGTCCGACGGAGCCGCCACCCATCTCATCCTCCAGGTTTCCGGCCGCACCCGGGTGCCGGTGGTCAGTGTCTGTGCCGATTCGTCGGTCACCGACGCCGGTATCCCCTGGGCGGTGCGCGTGGTTCCGCCGACCGATCAGGAAGCCGGAGCGCTGTTCGCCGCGGCGCAACGGCCGGAGCATCCGCCGTTCCATTGGTGGGCAGTTGTGCCGGCTGGAATTCCGGGACGGGCGGTCCGGCGTGACCTGGAAGCCGCGGCCCGCCTGACGTCAAGCCGGCTGGACCGGATTGAGGACGGCAACGGACCGCGGGCGGACCCCGCCTCCCTGGTTCACCTGATCATCGCGGCCGCCCCCGATGGCGTGATGCTATGGTTGCCGCCTGCGCAGGCGGGCGCGTTCGCCGCCGCCTTGCGGGTCGCGGGGTACGGCGGTCGCCTGGCCGGCCCGAGCCCGCTTGATTCGTCGACCTTCATGGACGCCGCGGGGGCCGCGGCCAACGGGGTTTGGGTGGTGAAATATCGGACCGGGGCCGAGTCAATTGCCCGAGCGGAGCAATTCGGGATTCATTTTCGACGCAAATTTGGCGTTCAGCCGGACGCCAGCGCGGCGGCGGCGTATGATGCCGCGCGGGTGCTGATCGAAACCCTGCGTCGTGTCGGGGAGGGCACTGGCTGTCGCGGATTTTCCTTTGCGCTCCCGACCGCAGGAGTCACCGGGATTCTCCATTTCGACGATTTCGGGAACCGCCTGGGCGCGCTCGAGGTGCTGAGTTGCCAGAAAGGCCGGTTCGTTCCGATCAACGCCAATTGAGCCGGTAGCGGGCGGATCGGAGTTCTTCTGCGCTCTCTTGCGGCCAATCCAATCTTCCCACGAGGACGCCAAGGAGCGAAGAATTCAAAAAGTGGTTGTTCTTACTGGGAACAGAGCAGCCCCAATCTGCGCCGGGAGCGAGCAAGCTCGCTCCCGCGAGGAGATTTGGCGAACCAGCGCGTTGGGGACAGCGCGCTCCACCATCCCCTGCGAATCGCGATCAACCGTCGGAGTCCGGCTCAAAACTCCAGCGGCACGCGCACGACGATTCCGCCCATGACGTCGTTGAGCTTGAAGTCCCGTCGCGGGCTTCGCGGGTGGTGATTGTGGCATTCGATGCACGAGGGCAGGGTGGCCCGGTCGGCATAGACGGCGGTGAAATAGCTTCGGCCCCCCAGCATTTCCTCCGCGTAGTAGTTCTCGCCCGGGTGCGCGGCGACGAAGTCGAGGCCGGTTTGTTCGACCTGTGTTTGCGGGCCGAAATTCTCGTTGATGGGCCACAACGATCGCAACGTGTAGGAGAATTCGGCGCCATTTCTTTGGATCTCCTGCGCCGCTTTCTGGAGCATCTGGGCCGGAACCGGCAGGCCGTGGTCCGTCCGCCAATTCTCCGTGGCCGGCAGGCGGTGTTCATCCGCGTGGAGCCGCTGCACGATCAACTCGGCGTACGCCTGGCGATCGGCGGCGATCACCGCATAAAGCGAGTCGGCCATCTTGCGCGGGCTGATTGTGGTCAGCTTGTGCGATTTCTCCTCCGCGCCACCCCGGACCAGCAGCGCCCCCGCGGCGAGGCCTCCGCAAATGACCATCGTTAAGAGTCTTCCCTTCATGGCATTGCTTCCCGGATTTTCAGGATTTGGTCGGTGGCGACATCGGTCAGGACCTGGACCTTTCCGCTCGGCCAGCGGATTTCCAGGCGATCGACTTTCGCGCGGGCACCCAGGCCGAAATGGGGCCGCGCATCCCCTTGGGAAAGGAAACCAGTGGGGCAAAGTGCCTCTCCGCGCAAGGTGAGATCCCCGGCCGTCAACGTGATCAGGGCGCCATAACCGCTGCGATTGCTGCGGGTGCCTTCGAGAACCAACGTCAGCCAGTGGTTCTTCAGAGGGCAGCGGTTTTTCAGCAGAAACGGCCGATCGGCAAGCGCGGTCAACAAGACATCCAGCCGGCCGTCGTTGTCGTAGTCCAACACGGCGTTGCCGCGGCCGTTGACCCGCTGCTGGAAAAACGCGCCGCCCTTGGCGGACACGTCCTTGAACTTGCCGTCGCCCTGGTTCTCCAGCAGGAGCGCAAAATCACCCTCCAGCTTGAAGGCGTCCCCGTTGGCGATGATGAGGTCCTGGTCGCCGTCGTTGTCGAAATCGAGGAAGGCCCCGCCCCAGCCGACGGATTTCTGCGTCAGGCGGCCCAGCCCGGACCCCCACATGCGGTCGTCGTACGTTCCCGATTGATTTTGGACGTAGAGGGAATCGTAGCCGAAACGGGTGACGAACAAATCCGGCCGGCCGTTGCCGTTGACGTCGCCAACGGCGGCGTTCATGGACCCCGGCGCCTCCCCGATGGAGTTGAAGGCCACCCCCATCTCCGTGGCGACCTCGCGGAAATGCCCTTGGCCGTCATTGAGCCAGAGCGTGTTCGGCGTGTCGTCGCTGCAGACATAGAGATCGACATGACCGTCGCGATTGCTGTCGAAGGCGCTCACCGACATCGTGCGCTGCCCCGGCGCGTAAAGGCCCGCTTCCCGGGTCACGTCCTTGAACGTGCCGTTGCCGAGGTTGCGATAGAGGACATTGGCCTGTCCCTTGTAGGCCAGGGGCCCGGGGTAGGCACCGGGATTCTGCTCCGATTCCTTCTCGGGCACAAAGGTGAGGTAGTTTCCCACGTAGAGATCGAGCAAACCGTCGTTGTCGTAATCAAGAAAGACCGCCGAGATGCCCGTGCCGCCGGGATTGGCGACGCCGGCCTTTTCGGTGACATCCTCGAAGGTGCCGTCACCGCGATTACGGTACAGATACGAGTGCCCCACGCCGGCGATGTAGAGGTCGGTGTGGCCGTCGTTGTCGAAATCACCCGCCGTGGCGGCGCTGGCAAAGCCGGCGCCTTCGAGTCCCGCCTTGCGGGTCACATCCTCGAAGGTGCCGTCCCCGCGGTTTCGATAAAGTCGGTTCGGCTGGCGGGTCGCATCTGGCGCCGCGGCGGTGACGCCCTCCAGCGGCCCCCAATTGAGGAAGTAGATGTCCATGAAGCCGTCATTGTCGTAGTCGAAGACGACGGCCCCCGCGCCATTCGACAGGAGAATATTGGCGATTCGCTGATGGCAGAACTGATGGACAAAATCGATGCCCGCTTTCCGGGTGACGTCCTCGAACCAGTCGCCCGGATTGGCGGCGATCGCGGGCGTTGGGGTTGGCGGCCGACCTGGGTTTGGGGTGGAGGGCGCGGTGCGCTGAGCCGTGTCGGCAACTGCCGCCGGCACCAGCCCGGCCAGCACCAACACACCGATCGTGGTGACGGCCCGCAATCCTCGGAGCCTTCGAAGCGGTGGCACGGGAAACGGAGCACGCAGGGGTGGAATCGCAGGAATCATGAGCTGAAATGAATGTACGTTGCGCCCGAGGCCTCTGACAACCCTACAACTCCCGCCGAATCGTGGCTCCCGGTGGCCAGCCAACCCGGAGCGGCGACGGCGCGTCGGCACCGCCCACCGCCGCTGCCCGCCCCCGCGAGGGTGCGCGTTCGCCCGGGCTCGCGCCATGGCCCCGGGGTACCCGGGCCCTTCACGCGAGTGCGTTTTCGGGCAGGTTGGAGGCTCTCTTGTGGCAGGCCTCAGGCACCGGGGTCAGCGACCCGGCTACATGCGTCAACCTAAACAGATATTGCCCCAGGAATTTCGGTGAAGCGCGGCCTCCGGATGTTCGGTGACATTAGATCCGTGTTGGTGACACGAAATCCGTGACGCTGACGCGAATTCCATACCAGCTCTGGTTCGAGGTGTTAATTCTGTTTCGAGACCCGGCCCGCCTAGGCCGGGTCTCTCGCAAAATAACTCTTCTGCGGTCACGCAGCGGGAGCGAAGGCCTCCCTGAGAACGGCCCGAAGCAGATGGGCTGCTCGGGCGCGAGAGTGCTCGATCTCAGCTTCTAGGGCGGAACAGGTATCTACTCTGATCGCAGCGCAACCATTGGATCTACCTTCGTCGCCCGGCGCGCTGGAATCAGGCAGGCGCCCAACGAGATAACGATCAGAACGACACAAACGCTGACCAGTGTCGGCCAGTGAAGGGCGGGCACTCCAAACAGGAGGCTCTGCATCGCGTTCCCCGCCAGCCAGGCTCCAAGGAGACCGAGGAGCATGCCGGCGGCGAGCAAACGCAGGCCAAGTCTGAGGAACTGCCGCCCGATCTGCCCCGGTTGCGCCCCAAGGGCCATGCGGACACCGATTTCGTGGCGGCGTTGCGCGACGGCATGGCTCAGCACGCCATAGGTGCCAATGACGGTGAGCAGCAGGGCGAACCCGCCAAAAATGACGGCCAGCAGCGCAGGCGACCGCCGGGCGACCAAACTGTCGGCAATACGGGTCTCCATCGACCGGAGATCATTGACCGGCAATTCAGGGTCGATCTTTCGCACCGTGCTTTGGAGGACATGCCCGAGCGATTGCGAAGGCACATTCGACCGCACGACGACATAGATGCTCTCGTCGGATCTATAGCCAAAAGGAAGATAAACCGTGCCCAGGGCCTCTCGATCGGCGAGGTCCTCCTGCTTTGCCACGCCGACAACGCCGACAATGGTGAATGCCTCAGACTCGTTTCCGGCCTGGCTGCCCTGATACAGGCGGTGCCCAATCGCCCCTCCTTGCTTCCAGTAGTAACGGGCAAAGGCTTCATCGATCACACAGACTCGTTCGGTCCTGCGAGAATCCGCCGCCGAAAGGAACCTGCCTTCCACGAGGGGGAGGCCGAGCGCGGCGAAGTAGTCTCCATCGACGCCAAAAGTATAGTTCGCCCGGAGTGATTCGTCGGGTGGACGGATATAGCCGACAACCGTAACGCTGCTCTTACCGCCGTTGCCGCTGAAAGGCACGTTGGTGGACACGCCTGCGGCCACCACGCCCGGCTCGTGTCCGACCTCTCCGATCAGTCTTTCGGTGAACGCAAGGCGGGCCCGGTCCGAGCCATAGGTCTTATACGGCAGGGAGATTTGGCCGCTCAATATCTGGCCGGAGCTGAATCCCGGGGAAATTGCCATGACCTGCCTCAGGCTGGTCCCGAGCAGTCCTGCGCCGGCCAGGAGCACGAATGCCAGCGCGATCTGTCCGACGACGAAGCCGTGCCGGAGGCGTTGGGCTGCCCGGCCGGCCGTGCTGCCCCGCGACTCGGATTGCAGCGCGTTGGCCAAGTGGGCCCGGAGGTTGAACCAGGCGATCGGCACCGCCGTAATCGCCCCCAAGGCGACGGCACCTCCGAACGCAACCAACGCCAGGCGCCAGTCGAACGATAGATGCACCCCGAGCGGCAATTGATCCCCGCAGACTGCCGCAACGAACCCGGTCCCGCCTGCCCCTAGGGCGAGCCCGCCGAGTCCTCCGACCACGGCCAGCAAAGTAGTTTCTGCCAGGACTTCCCCCACGACGTGCCGCCGGCTGGCGCCCAACGCCTGCCGAACCGCGCATTCCTTCGCGCGGGTGCTGGCCCGGACGAGCAGCAGGTTCACCAGATTGACCAGGCCGATCAGCAGCAGGAAAAACGCCCCGGACTGCACCAGCAGCAACAGGGGGCGGACGGAGGCGACTTGAGCCGCTTGCAGGGACAAAACCGGAGTCCGGAAGCCCGCTTCAGCCATGGCCTTCGCCTCGGGGTCGCCGACCGACATGGCGGCATTGTGCGCGTCGATTTGCGACTGCGCCTCGGCGATGGAGATGCCCGGCCCGAGCCGGGCGATCATCTTGATGGCTCCTCCGCCGGAATGACGTTCGCTCGCGGCCCGCTGCTGCGGCCCGGACCGGAGAGGGAAGTAGAGCTGGGCCTCTGACGAGAGAAAGCGAAATCCGGACGGAAGCACTCCGACGACCTTCTGCGGCAGGCCGTCGACGCGAACCTCCTGTCCCAGCACCTCTGGATCGGCATGGAGGCGCTGGCGCCAATACCCGTCGGACACAATCACGACGCCACCGGCCTGGTAGGTGGTTTCTTCCTCGGTAAACGCGCGGCCCCGCGCCAGCTTGACTCCCAGGGTCGAGAAAAACTCCGGGGAGACCTGCATGGCTGTTTGGCGGTCGGTTGCGCCGGTAGCGCCCACGATGACCGTGCCCTCGCGATAGATCGACAGGGAGCTGAACGCCGCGACATTGCCCCGCCGCTCGTAATAGTTGGTCAACGAACTACCATCGTTCAGCACGCCCGCTTTCGGGTAGGTGTTGAACATCGTCACCAGTTCTCGGGCTTCGGGAAACGGCAGCGGACGCAAAAGAACCGCATCGACCACGGCAAATATCGCGAGGTTGGCCCCGAGGCAAAGCGCGAGCGTGGCCAGCGCCGTGACGGTGAAGGCAGGGCTCTTCGCCAAGGAACGCGCGGCAAAATAAAGATTCTTGCCGGACTGTTCGAGCCAGACCCAGCCGCGGACCTCCCGTGCCTGTTCCTGGATGGCGGCGAGGTTGCCGAACTGGCGTTGCGCGGCATACTGGGCCTCATCTGGATTCATCCCCGCTGCGATATTCTCCCGGGTGCGCTGCTCCAGGTGCAGCCGCAGCTCCTCGGCCATGTCGGCATCAAGCTCGTTCTTCCTCCAAAGCGTTGAGAGTTTTCGGAAGAATTGCATTTCCAGGTGGGGTCGGTTGTTGGCGGCTGCTTGGCCCTCAGGTCGATCGGATGATATCGCCAATCGCGAGCGCCAGCCGGTCCCACGTCTCCGTTTCGATCTCCAGCTGCTTCTTGCCCGCCTTCGTCAGCCGATAGAATTTCGCTTTTCGGTTGTTATCGGAAATTCCCCATTCGGACTCGATCCAGCCCTGGCCTTGCAGCCGATAGAGCGCGGGATAGAGGGAGCCTTCGCCCACGGTGAAGACCTTTTTCGAGAGGTATTCGATGCGATCGGCTATGCCCCAGCCGTGCATCTCGCCACGGTTGAGCACGCGCAGAATCAACATGTCGAGCGTTCCTTGGAGGAGGTCGGTTTGCTTCATGAGAAAAAGGGGCCTCTCCCCTTGACGGTCGATGGGAAAGGCTCTCCCATCGACCGTCAAGGGAAAAGCGGCGTCCCTCATTCAGGGACGGTGACTCGATCGGCGCGACATTCAAAGACGCACTCGCATAACGTGGTTCAGTGCCCGTCCCGAATCGTGACCGCCGCAGGGCCCGCACGGAATTCATGTCACCGCCACATCGAATTCTTGTCCGCAACCCACCGAATTGGTGTCAGCATCGATCTTTGAATTCATGTCAGCGTCCCCAGGGACGCCTCGCACGGATTTAATGTCACCGAACACCGGATGGGATCGGCGTCTCGGGCCTTGGAGGGGACAAGCGGCCTTGCGCCGCGATGACCGCCGAGCGCGCGATAAACCCGCTCCGACGGCAGATGGCTCGCGGAGCAATGCCGACCCGGCCGCGGGCTTGGCCCTTACGGCTGAAAGCCTATCGCTTCGTCGCCCTCACACCTTCCTCAGCAGCGTGAGGCGGCCGATCGGCAGCCATTCGGCGACGAGGATGTCGCCCGTCTGCAGGAAGATCGCCGCGTGAGGCGTGATGAATTTTCCCGGAGTGAATTCGCTCCGGGACTGGCCGCGGCGTGAGCCGACCTTGCCATTGATGACCAGGCCGTCGCCCAATTGCGCCACCACCGTGTAGTTCCGGTCGAGCAGGCAGACCTGGCTGTCGAGATCCGGGCAGACCATCCACTCGCCGCGAACGTCGAAATGACACGGCATCCGCAGGCGGGTATCGTCCTTGATCGTCTGCAGGTGCCGGCCGTCCAGGGTGAAGGTCTGCAGCCGGCGATTGCCGCGGTCGGCGACCACGATGACGGGCTCGGTTCCGCGCGGGTCGACCCACTGGCCGTGCGGGTTGTCCAGCTCGCCGTCGCCGTGGCCGGGCCGGCCGATCTCGCCGAGGAATTTTCCCGCCGACGAGAACCGGAGCACGTGGCTCGAGCCATAGCCGTCGCCGACATAAAAGTCGCCGTTCGGGGCGAACGCGACGTTGGTCGGGACGAAGTCGATCGGCGCGGCCCCGTAGGCCGGGTCTTCCCGCGGATAGCCGTGCTCCCAGACGACCTGGCCGGCGAGCGTGGTCTTGACGACCTTGCAGCGGTTGATGTCGCAGTGATACAGGAATTCCTCGGAGCCTTCGCGCCGCAGGTTGAGGCCATGGGCGCCGCCGCGAAATTCCTCCCCGAAGGCGCGGACAAACCGGCCCTGGGCGTCGAAGACCACCACCGCCTCGCCGCGCATGCTCGATTTGTTGACCGTGTGGGCGAGGTAAATGTTGCCGGCCGAGTCCTGGCACAGTCCGTGGGTGTCGCCCCATACCAGGCCCTCGGGCGGCCGGAGCCAGTCGTGGACGCACTCGTAGGTGTGTTCGCCCGAGCCGACCACCGGCAGCCCGGTGCCGGATTTGTCGGAAGCGCGAATAAAGGCGGGCACGGTGGCGGCGGCGGCGAGCGTCGCGCACTGGCCGAGGAATGACCGGCGGGTGATGGTTTTCATGGGGTTTGCTTCTTGTCCGGAGCGGGGGACGCTGGGGGCGGCGTCGGGTCCGGGACGGGTTTGGATTCGGGGCGGAGCGACTCGCCCGTGTTGCCTTCAAAATGCTCGGCGGCGATCAACCGGTCGATCTCCGCCTCCTGCGATTTCCACCGCTCGATGCGCCGCGGGTCGACCAGCGAATCGCCGAGCGCCTTCACCGCCGCGGGGCTGACCGCCGTTTGCCACAGGTAAAGCGCGCGCAGCCGGGGCAGGGTCCGCAGCGTGGCGACTCCCTTGTCGGTGACCGCCGTGCTGCGAAGATTGAGGTAATGGAGCTGCTTGAAACCCGCGAGGCGGGCTAGGCCGGCGTCGGTAATGGCGGTTTGGTCGAGATGGAGCCGCTGCATTCCGCGCGTCGGGGCCAGTGCTTCCAGGCCGGCGTCCGTGACGGCGGTCGTTCCGAGATCGAGCCACTGGATGGCCGGCGCGATCGGCGCGAGCCGCGCCAGCGCCGCGTCGTCGAAGGCTTTTCCCGCGAGGCGCGCATTCACTTCGAGCCACGGACCGTCGGGTGTCAGCGGGCGGATAAGGATCCCCAACTGGTGGCCGAGCCCGGCCGCGGCCTGCAGCGTCGCCGCGCGGTCCGGCACCGCCCGGGCCGCGCCGCCGGGCAGGCGGACGGTAAGAACGTCCTCAACGGCTGGCGGCAGGTCGAGCGCGGCGACTGGACCCGCATGTGGGCCGCCGATGGCAACCCACCAGTCGAGCAGCGTGAGGTCGTCGTTCGCGAGCTGCGGTTTGCCCTTCGGCGGCATGTGCTCCTTGGCCTCCGCGGGCAGGTCGATGCGCCGCAGGAGCGGGCTCGCCGCCCAGTCGCCGGGCTTGAGGACGGGTCCGTGCTTGCCGCCCTTGGCGAGGGCCGCCCACGAATCAAGCCGGAGCCCGCCCTTGGTGCTGGCGGAGCCGTGACAGCTTTCACAGCGCTCCTTCAGGATCGGCTGGACGACATTCTCAAAAACCAGGGCATTGTCGAAGGTCACCGCCGGTTTCTTCGCCGGGATCGCGGGCTGGTATCCAAACAACCGCGCGATGACCGGCGGCAGCGACGAGACGAAATAGTCGGTCCCGTGGGTGAGCTTTCCTCCCCAATGGGCCGCGATCGCCAGCAGCACGACAAACAAGGGCAGGGACACCCGGTAGAGAACGGCCGAGCGCCGGAACGCCAGGAGCAGCATGGCGGCGCCGGCGGTGGCGAAGCCCAGCCATTGGTGTTGCTCCACCAGGGTGGCATCGTAGTCGCCGCGCCCGCCAAGCAGCCAGCCGAGCGCGGCGGCGAGAAGGGCCGCGGCCGCGCCGAGGACGAGGATGAACGTGCGCTGGCTGTCACCGAGCGTCGGCAGCCACGCCAGGCGGCGCGACCGGGCGAGAGAGCCGGCCACCTCCCACGCGGCCAGCAGCAGGAAGATGCCGATCGGGAGGTGAACCACGACCGGGTGGAGGCGTCCGAGAAATGGGCCGAGTTCCTGCACGTCGGTTTGTCTGGTCAGGCCAGGATGCCGCGCGCCACGCGGCCGTGAACATCGGTCAGCCGGAAATCCCGGCCCTGAAAACGGTAGATCAACTTTTCGTGATCGATGCCAAATGTCGCCAGCATCGTGGCGTGCAGGTCGTGGACGTGCATCTCCTGGCCGTCCTCCAGGTAGCGGTAGCCGAGTTCGTCGGTGGAACCCCACGACAGGCCGCCGCGGATGCCGCCGCCGGCCAGCCACATCGAAAACGCATTGATGTGGTGGTCGCGCCCGGAACCCTGGCCCATTGGCGTCCGGCCGAACTCACCGCCCCAGAGGATCAGCGTGTCATCGAGCATGCCGCGCTGCTTGAGGTCCTTGACCAGGGCGGCGCTGGCTTGGTCCACCCGCTGGCAGACGTCGCGGATATCGGTGTCGAGGTTGCCGTGCTGGTCCCAGCCGCGGTGATAAAGCTGGATGAAGCGCACCCCCCGCTCGGCGAGCCGCCGGGCGAGCAGGCAGTTCGAGGCGAACGAGCCGTCGCCCAGTTCCTTGACGCCGTACATCTCGCGGATCGCCGCGGGCTCGCTGCTCAGGTCGGCGAGGTCGGGCACGCTCGTTTGCATCTTGAAGGCCAGCTCGTACTGCGCGACCTGGGTCTGGATTTCCGGATCCAGCGTTTCCTCCTCGTGGAAGCCGTTCAACCGCGCAATCTCGTCGATCACCTGCCGCTGCATGCTCTGGCAGACGCCGTCGGGATTGCCGACGTAGTGGACGGGCAGGCCGCGGCTCTGGAACTGGACGCCCTGGAAGCGGCTGGGGAGGAAACCCGCGGACCACTGGCGCGCCGACACGGGCTGTTCGCCGCCCGAGGGCCCGCGCGACATGAGCACGATGAAGCCCGGAAGGTTCGCGGTTTCCGCGCCCAGTCCGTACAGCAGCCACGAACCCATGCTGGGCCGGCCCTTGATGATCGAGCCCGTGTTCATGAAGGCGTGGGCCGGGTCGTGGTTGATCTGCTCGGTGTGCATCGAGCGGACGATGCAGAGGTCGTCGGCGATCTGCTGCGTGTACGGCAGCAGGTTGGAGATCATCTGGCCGGACAACCCGCACCGCGAGAAGCCGAACGACGAGCCGCGCGCGAGCAGCTTGGTGTTTTGCAGTTGGGCGAGCTGCTGGCCGTTGGTGAATGAGGCGGGGAACGGCTGGCCGTGAATCCGGTTCAGCTCGGGCTTGTAGTCGAAAAGGTCGAGGTGCGACGGGCCGCCCGCCATATAGAGGTGGATGATGCGCTTGGCCCGCGGACGGAAATGCGGCGAGCCGAGGATGCCGGTCCACGGCTGGCCGGCCTTTTCCGCGGCGGCCAGCAGGCGGGGATTGATCAACGAGCCGAGGGCGAGCGCGCCCAGGGCCTGCGCGGACTTTCCGAGAAACGTCCGCCGCGACCACTCGAGTTGCCGGCGGCGGACGATGGCGGGGTCGAAGGGCGAGTTCATCGGCGGGTCCTTAGTAGCGCACAATCGCCTCGTTGAGATTCAGGAGCACGCGGGCGACCTCGACCCACGCGGCCAGCTCGGGCGCTTCAATGGTCGCGGGGGCCGGGTGCCGGCCGATGGCAAGGACCTTGGCAACGTCGTCGGGATGCTGGCGATAATAGTCGAGCTGGCGGTCGTGGAATTCGCGGAGTGAGTCCCGCTCGCGGGCCGTCGGCGGACGCGCGAGCAGCCGGTCGAACGCGTGGTCGAGGGCGGTGGCGAAATCCGCCGGTCCGTTTGGGTCGAGCACCTTCTCGGCGAGGCTGCGGGCGGCCTCCACGAACGACGGATCGTTGAGCAGCGTGAGCGCCTGCTGTGGCGTGCTGGAGACGTTGCGTGCAGCGGTGCACTCCTCGCGGGCCGGCGCGTCAAAGTTGGCCAGCATCGGATGAAGGAATGTGCGCTGCCAGTGCATGTAAACGCCCCGGCGGTACTGGCGTTCGTCCTCCTCGGACACGTAGTCGCGGTCCGGGAACTGCAATGCCGCGTAGTAACCCTCGGGCTGGTACGGGTGAACGCTCGGCCCCCCGACATCGAGGTTGATCAGGCCGGCGGCGGCGAGGGCGGTGTCCCGCACAAATTCCGCCTCGAGGCGGCGCGGGGTCTGGCGCGCGAGCAGGCGGTTGTTGGGATCGATTTCGGCGAGGTCCGGGCGGTACTGCGAGCTGCGACGGTAGGCCTCGGAGGTCACGATCAGCCGGACCATCGCCTTGATGTCCCAGCCGCGGTCCATGAAGTCGACCGCGAGCCAGTCGAGCAGCTCCGGGTTCACCGGGTATTCGCCCTGTGTGCCGAGATCGTCCACGACCGAGGACAGGCCCGCGCCGAAGAATTGTTTCCACAGCCGGTTGACAAAGGTGCGCGCGGTCAGCGGGTTCTCCCGGGCGACCAGCCAATTCGCCAGGTCGAGGCGGGTCTGGCGCGGTGCGTTTGGCGCACCGGCTCCGGGCGGCGCGAGAAAGGCGGGCGGCGTGGGGGTCACGACGTCACCCGACTCATCCTGCCAGTTGCCGCGCGGGAGCACCCGCGTGACGGAGGGAGTGGTTGCCGCCGTCACCGTCGAGTACGCCTTCCCGTCGTGACAGGCGGCGAGGTCGCGGACATCGGCGGCCATGGCGGCAAACTCGTCGGGCTGGCCTCCCTGCGTGCCGGTGAACCATTCCGCGGCGATCAGCCGCAACTGCTCCGCCGTCGGGTTCGCGGCGAGGACGGCGTCGGCGACCTCCGCGGGCGAGCCGAGTCCCGGCACCCGTTCACCCAAGGGCGAGGCGGCCAGGCGGACCCGGCCGGCATTCTCGCTGGTAATCGTGGCGACCAGCCGGTCGCCTGCCCGCATGACGATCGGTTTCTTAAGCACCAGGACGAGGGATTGCCGTTCCGTGACCAGCTTCGGCGACGACACCCAATTCGCAGTGATCGAGGTCATCAGATAGCCGTTGGCATACGTCCAGGTTGGCTGGTCGGGATAGCCGTCGACGAACGCGATCGGGTCCGGTTTTTCCTGCCCGGCGACCGGCACGCCGAGATCGAGGCTGATCGTGAACATCTCATCGGAGTTGTTTGTCACCCGGCCGTGAAACGCCTCGTCGGGGAGAACCTCCAGCCGGATGGCGGCGATCGGGCCCGGGAGCGGCGTGAGTGTCAGCGTGGCGCCGTCGCCGGACTGCCACTGCTTGAGGTCCTTGATCGGGTTGAGCCGGACGCTGTTGTCGGGTAGCAGGGTCGTGACGCCGTCCTTCAATGATTTTGCCTCGGCGACCGGGATGATTTGCCAGCCGGACGGATCGTGGGCGAGGGCCGGGGCCGCTTGTTTCGCCCAGTCGCGCGCGGCGGCGAGCCGGGCCGGGTCATTGACGATGGCGGACACCACGGTCGCGAGGTGCGAGCGGCATTTCTCCCGCAGCCGCGCGAGGCGCGCCTTCAGGTAGGGGCTTTCAACCTCGATCTCGGGCGGGAACGGGGAGTCGTTGTTGTAACCCTTGAGTTCGGGTTCGGGCGTGTAGTCGTACGTGGTGTAGACGCCATATTGCTTGATGTCGGCGAAATACGCCGCGAGCGAATAGAAGTCGCGGGTCTTGAACGGATCGTATTTGTGGTCGTGGCACTCGCAGCAGCCCATGGTCGAGCCGAGCCAGGTCGTGGCGACGGTGCGGACGCGGTCGGCGGCGTATTTCGCAAGATACTCCTTCGGCTGGGCGCCGCCCTCGCGGGTCACCATGTTGAGCCGGTTGAAGCCCGTGGCGACGCGCTGCCGGTCGGTTGGCTGCGGCAGCAAATCGCCGGCGAGCTGCTCGCGGGTGAACTGGTCGTACGGTTCGTTCCGGTTGAAGGCGTCGATGACGTAATCGCGATAGGGGAAATTGTTGTAGAGCTGGTCTCCGTGGAAGCCGACGGTGTCGGCAAACCGGGCGAGATCGAGCCAGCCCACGGCCATGCGCTCGCCGAAGTGCGGGGAGGCGAGCAGCCGGTCGACGAGGCGTTCGTAGGCGCCCGGCTGGCGGTCGGCGAGAAACGCCGCGGTTTCCGCCGGGGTCGGCGGCAGGCCCACGAGGTCGAGGCTGAGGCGGCGGATCAGCGTGCGCGGATCGGCTTCCTGTGACGGCTCAAGGTTCCGCGCCTCGAGGTCGCGCAGGAGGAAGCGATCGATGGGGCTGCTCGCCGCATGGCGGGTCGCGGGGAGCTCGGCCTTCTTCGGCGCCAGGTACGCCCAATGCGGCTCGTAGGCCGCGCCCTGCTCGATCCAGCGGCGGATGATCGCCTTGTCGCGGGCGTCGAGGAGGTGCAGCGAGTCGGGTGGCGGCATCGCCTGGCCGGGGTCGGCCGAGCTGATGCGGCGCCACACCTCGGACTGTTCAGGATGGCCGGGAACAATGGGGCGGTAGGTGCGGCCGGTCTTGTCGTGTCGTTCGCGGGTCGCGTCGTCCGGAAGATCGAGCCGGAGGCCGGCCTTGTTGGCGCGGCGGTCGGGCCCGTGGCACTTGAAGCACGTGTTGGCCATGACGGGCCGGACGTCGCGGTTGAACCGGACGGTGGCGGGCAGCGGGACGTCGTTTGTCGTCGCGCCCGGCAATCCGCCGGCCAGCAATGCCGACAGCGCGATGCCCAGCTTGGTCATTCGGGGTAAGAGGGGAGGTGAACCGGCTCCGCCCCTAGAAAGAAAGCTGGCCGCCCGGATGTCCAGCTAGCTTTGGGTGGCGGCAGACTCTCGGTGCGGCGGTGAAGTCGGCGCGAGGCTTGCGCCGGATCGAGCGGAGCCAAGACAATTCGGGTTGGCCACAGGGGAACGCAGAAGCCAACCGGCGCCGCTCGGTTTTACGATGGGCTCCCACTGCATGGTTTCGGCTAAGGAGCGGGTGGCAGCTGCGAAGGCGTGTCGCGAAAAGGCCCGTGGAATTCGCCGGTCTCCAGCCACCGCCGGGTCAGCGTATCTTCCTTGGATTGAAAGAACGCCTTGAGCACCTCGCGGAAAAGACTTTCTCCGGGTCCGCTTGCGTGGCTGAAGAGAGTCATCGACGACGCGAGCTTCAAATCGTCGGGTGCGGGGAGGATGTCGCCCACGGGCCGGCCGCGATGTTCCAGGAGCAGCGCGCTGCACTCGCGCAGCCGGGCGCCGAGCAGGGGGTGCGCCAGGTACTGGCGAGCCTCCTCGATTCCTCGAAGCCCGAAGTACTGCGAGGTGGGGCTTGATCCCAGGCCGAGCAATTGCGGGAAAATAAACCAAATCCAATGGCTCGTCTTCTTTCCCGCCTTCAATTCGCGGAGCACCGCGGGGTATGACGAATCCTGGGCCTGCTCGAAACGGGAGAGGGCGGGCGGAGTGGGATCGGACATGACGGGTCGTTGAAGAAGGCGAACAGTGGACCAACTCGACCGGCGGGAGAGGGGAGTTGCCCGGCGGTCTTTTTGAACGCACCTACCTTTTCGACTCCAAACCGAGGAAAGCAATGGCCTGTTTGGGGCACCGACCGTTTGAGCGGAACAATGCAGTTGAGGGGTGAGGGTGGAGCGGGACCGCACCGCCGGCGCGCGTGAGGTTGCCCGGCGTTGCCGTGGCCATGGATTCGGTGACACCCGGCGCGCGATTTGGCCCGGCTCCTCGACTCTCGGCCTTCGACTTCTCGACTGCATCGTGCCAGTTGAAATCCTGCGGGCCGCTTGCCGGACCGGGAATTGCATTAGTTCCACCTAATATTGGCCTATTTTACAACCCCGAGGCGATAGCAGGCATGCAGGCTGGTAACGGGATGTATTTTTCATTTTATGACATTGGTGATGTTGTGGTTGCCAAAGCCATGTCGATCCTTTTTATTCCGGCGCCCGGCGTGCCGATGCTATTAGGGTTACAACTCTGATACACCTCCCAGGCCTCGTCCGTTTTACCGCGGACGGGAACCAGTGTTTACAGCCCTGACTCTCGGCAACCTCCCCAACATGGACACCTTCGATACCCTTCCAGTGGATGCCCAGGCCGCCACGGGACCACTTTGCGCGCTGCCGGTTGAGAGCCGATGACACCGCCCAACGCGAAATTCAACTGGTTCACGATCGCGCGCGCGGGCCTGCCCAAGCGCCCGGCCGAGAAGCGCGTGGCGGATTTCGCGGAGACCTATGGTAATTTCGATGCAGCCACGGCGATCGCCCAGGCCAGCCGCTGCATCCAGTGTCCGAACTCCCTCTGCGCGCAGGGTTGCCCGTTGGCGAACCGCATTCCCGAGTGGATGGCCCTCACCGCCGAGGGCCGCTTCCTGGAGGCGGCCGCCATTTCGCGCACGACTTCCAATCTGCCGGAAATCTGCTCGCGGGTCTGCCCCCAGGAAAAACTCTGCGAAGGCTCCTGCATCCTGAACAGCAAGGGCGACCCCGTCGCGATCGGCGCGGTGGAACGCTTCATCAACGACTACGCCCTGGCGAACGGCGGCGTTGAGGCGGTCCGGGTTTCGCCCAACGGCTCAAAGGTGGCGGTCATCGGCTCCGGTCCGGGCGGGCTCGCCTGCGCCGACGAGTTGGTGCAGCGCGGCTACGCCGTCACCATTTTCGAGTCGCTCCTGATTCCCGGCGGTCTCCTCGTGAACGGCATCCCGGCCTTCAAGCTGGACAAGCGGATCGTCGAGCGCCGCGTGGACATCCTGGCCAAGCGCGGCGTGCATTTCGAACTCGGGGTCAAGGTTGGCTGGGACATCTCGCTCGAGCGCCTGCGCCGGGACTTCGACGCCGTTTTTCTCGCGTTCGGCGCCCAGCGATCCAAGGTCCTCGACATTCCGGGCAGCGGGCTGCCGGGGGTCGTCGACGCGCTGCCCTTCCTCATCAGGAAGAACGTCAGTTCGCCCCTGGTTGACTCGCCCGAGGTGGCGACCGAGGGCCGGCGGGTCGTCGTGCTCGGCGGCGGCGACACCGCGATGGACTGCCTGCGCACGGCCCTGCGTTGCGGGGCGCGGGAGGCCGTGTGTCTGTACCGGCGCGACTTGGCGAACATGCCGGGCAGCCGCAAGGAATACGCGAATGCGCTGGAGGAGGGTGCGCGCTTCGAGTTTCTCGTGAATCCCGTGGAAGTCCTGGCGGGGCCCCACGGACAGGTGGCCGGCGTTCGCTGTGTCCGCATGGAGCTGGGCGCGGCCGATGCCTCCGGTCGCCGCAAGCCCCAGCCCGTGGCCGGCTCCGAGCGGACGGTTGAAGCCGATTTGATCCTGGTGGCCTATGGCTTTGATCCGGTGCCCTTCCCGGCGAATTCCGACTTCAACGTGCTGGCGGTGGAAAAGTGGGGCACGCTCAGGGTCGACGCCAACCAGATGACGAGTCTGGCGGGGGTCTTTGCCGGCGGCGACTCCGTCCGCGGTCCCAGCCTCGTGGTCCACGCTGTCCGCGACGGACGACGCGCGGCCCGCGGCATCGACCTGTACCTGCACGCGACCAAGGTTTGATCGTCAGGATCGGTTGGGCCGGTAACCACCCAGAAGAAGACCATCACTCGACACCTGATGGCCGAGGAGACGGTAGGGGCCATTGTCCCAATGGCCCACATTGCCACTTGTCACTGGTCCCTGATTTGAGAGAAAGTCGCCGCACAGGGGGCCTGTAGCTCAACGGTTAGAGCAGGGGACTCATAATCCCTTGGTTCTGGGTTCAAATCCCGGCAGGCCCACCAGTCCGAAGAACGAGCGCGCCGGTGGGTGCCGACGGCGGACAGAACACGATCCTACTGACCCGGGCCGGGGGCGGAGAGAATCAACGACGGCGATCCCGGCGGGAAGGGATGGAGCGTGGTCGCGCCCGATGGCCAGCGGACGCGGATCTGGCGGGGCGCGTTGGCGTCCGTGTAGCCGAAAAAGCACGCCGGCGTGGACTGGCTGAAGGACCCGGAGCCGGCATAGACCTCACTGGTCCGGGTTGAGCCATCCGCGAGTTCGACGGTGATCCTCGCCCCGACTGCGGTGGGATTTCCAACCAGCCCGCGCAGGCTGATGCGGACCGACCGGTGGCCGGCGACTCCATTGTTGCGGAACGCGAGCGTGTCGTCGTTGTTGCGCGAGACCAAGAAGTCGGGCCACCCGTCGTGATCAAGGTCGAGCACGACCAGCGCTTTGGCGTCACCGGACACGCGCAGGCCACTCTCGGCGAGCGGTACCGCGGCAAAGTGACCTTGGCCGTCGCCGCGCAGCAACTGGCTGAGGCCGCCGTCAAAACGCCCGACGGCCGGGATGGGCGCGAACGAGTTTTGCACGATATAGATGTCGGCAAAGCCGTCGCCATCGAAGTCTCCGGCAACGATCCCCTGGGCCGGGGAAATTTGCGCGATCCTCGGCAATGCCTCGAAACGGTACGTGCCGTCGCTCTGGCTGAGGAAGACGCCGCTGCGCAGCTCCGTGGCCGCGAAGCGTTGCGCCTTCGCCAGCTTCGCCTCGCCGAGAATCTCGCCCAGCGTGGCGCGCGCATAGTTGTTGTTCAGGGGATAGCGTTTCAAAATGGTTGGAAAGACGGCGCCCAGGTCGCGTCGGGAGCGCCACGGGTAAACGCGTTCGCCCTCGAAATATCCCTCGATGAGCTGGACGGAACCGTCGCCCTTGAAGTCCCCCGAGTAGAGCAACGCGGGGTGCGCGGCATCGGCATGGTATTGCGTGTTCAGGCCGACATTGCCCACCACATAGTCGGGCCGGCCGTCGCCATTGAAATCCGCCGCCGCGATCGACGTCCACCAACCGGTGCCGGCCGCGGCAAAGCCCGCCTTTTCCGTCCAATCCTCGAATCCGTGGCCCTGGTTGTTGTGGAAATATTTCACCTGGCCCCACTCCAACGTCAGCAACAGGTCCGGCCACCCGTCGCCGTCCACATCGCTCCACAGCGCCGCCGTCACCATCCCGACCTCGCGCAGCCCGGGCGCCAGCGCATCGGTGACGTCGGCGAACTTTCCACCGCGATTCGCGAGCAGCGCGCTGCGGGGCGCCAGCGGGTACTGGCCGGTCAACACCCGCCCGCCCAGAAAAAGGCCGAGGCGTCCGTCGCGATCGAAGTCCGCAGCGACGACCGTCCCCACGTTGATCGGCAGCGACGGCAGCGCGTCGTCGCCCGCGGGGCGGAAACCGCCGCGGCCGTCGCCAAGGTAAAGCGCCGGCTGGTAGTCGGACATTCCGGCCGGCAGGATATTACCCCCCTTGGTCACCAGCAGATCGCTGTGGCCGTCGCCGTCGGCATCGAAGACGAGCAACGGGCCGTCGTTCACCGGGCCGGTGGCCGTCGCGGGCGAGGCGGCGGCGGCGTACTGTCCCGGTGCGGTCGCGAGGACGACGCGCGGCGAATCCAGGGTCGTGCCGCCGATCGCCACGTCGTCGCGATCCGTGCCCTCGAGATTTCCCACCGCGAGGCCCGGCCCGCGCCGGTTGAGGCGGATGGGGAGGAGCCGTTGGGCGGAGGTCTCGTTGGCCGACTCCTCGCGCGAACGGAGAGACAGTCCAAGGTCCCGACTCATTTCAACAAACTGCCCCGGCACGCTTGGTGGCATCTGACCTCCGGGCAGGTTGGGGAACGCCGACCCCCGCTCCAAGCCCGTCCGGAGGCCGGGCTCCCCCTCTCGGGCGGCACCGGCCGGTTCGGTGATCGTGAGCCTTTGGTCGGCGGCGATGCTTTCGAAGGTCTGCACCTGACCGCTCGGCCAGGTCACGACCATTCGCCTGATCGTAGTGTCGTCACCCAGGCCAAAATGAATCACCGGCTCGCTGCTGGACAGGTAGCCGCGCGCCAGCCCGAGCTGGCGCACCTGCACGCCGAGCGCGCTTTCGATCCGCACCGTGGCCCCCACGCCAAAGCGGTTGGAAACGGTGCCGCGCAAGTCGATGAGGATGCGGTGCCCGGTGTCGCAGTCGTTCCGGAGGATGCTGACACTGTCGTCGTAGTTGGAATAGACGAGGTCGAGGTTGCCGTCGCCGGCCAGGTCACCGAAGGCCGCGCCGAAGCTGACGCCCTTTTGATCGAGCCCCCAGGCGGCGCTGACATCCTGGAACTGCAGGTTCCCGAGATTGCGCAGGGCGATCTTGTTTTCCGCCCGCACCGGGCTGTCCCGCATGATGCGGATGCGCTCGGCGGCCGATTCGGCGCTCATCTGGCGTTTCACGACGTCCACGCCGGGATCCCGAGGGAAACCATCGGTGACAAAAAGGTCGATGCGCCCGTCGTTATCCAAATCCTCCAGCCGCGGCGACCAGGTCCAGTCGGTGGCCGCCACGCCAGTGAGGAAGGCGGCCTCCAGGCAGTAGCCGGTGCCGGTGTTCAACAGCAGCGCATTGCGATGATATTTCGGCGCCCCCGTGGCGTCGTCGGGCCGCTCGTCGTCCCGCCCGCGCGCATCGGCCATGACGTGCTGGTCCCTCTCATGGTTGGTCCCCGCCATGTCGGCGACGAAGAAGTCAATCAGCCCGTCGTTGTTCACGTCGCCGAAATCGGCCCCCATCGAGGAAAAGGAGGTGTGCGGCAGAAAACGCCCGGCCGTGTCGGTGAACGTGCCGTCGCGGTTGTTGTGGTAGAGCGTGTCGGGAACGCCGTAGTCGTAGGCCACGTAAAGATCCGGCCAGCCGTCGTTGTCGTAGTCCCACCAGGTGGCGGAATGGCTCCGCGCCGCGCCCGTGATACCCGCCCGATCGGTGACATTCGTGAAGGTGACGGCGGACCCGTTGGACCCGCCGCCGTTGTTGTGAAACAGGTAGCCGCGCTGGCCGCGGGGCGCCGTCGTGTTGCTCAGCATGTTCGTCGCGATGTAGACATCGAGCCAGCCGTCGCGATCGTAGTCGCAGAAGGCCGCCATGACCGAGGCGTCCTTCACATCCAGCCCATAGGCGTGGCCCATCTCCTTGAACGTCCCGTCGCCCTGGTTGATATAAAGCAGGTTGGGCGCGCCGAAGCGGCAGACGTAAATGTCGAGCCGGCCGTCGTTGTTCACGTCGACAAAAGTGACGCCCGATTTCCAGATGCCGGCCGCGGCCCCCGGGTCGCCGACCCCCGCCTTCGCCGTCACATCCTCGAACTTGAAGTTGCCGAGATTGCGAAAAAGCCGGCAGGTCTCGGTCTTGCTGACGACAAAAATATCGGGACGGCCGTCGCCGTCGTAGTCACCGATGGCGACGCCCGTGCCGATCGAGCCGCCTTCGAACTCCTCGTAGAGATCGCCCCACATCCGCGGATCGGCGAAGCGATTCTCCGTCCGGACGCCCGTCGCTTCCGGCGGGAGCTGGACGAACATCGTCTTTCCGCGCGGGCTGAGATGCGGGGCCAGGGGCCGGGCGGTGAGGCCGCCGGCGGCGTCGGCGGCCCGGATGGACGGTGCCGGGGCAAGCATCCCCGCGAGCACCGCGCAGCAGGCGGCGAGTTCGGCGGCAGTCCGCATCCAGGCGCGGGGGCGATTCTCGGCGGCGAACATGGGGCGAAGCGGCGAGCGAACGAACGGCGCTCCGGTGAGTCAAGGGTTTTGGCCGGGGCCGAAGGGTCACGCGGTTGGAAAACATCGAACCGGGGTCAGCGACCCCGGTAACATCTCCGTTTGGGCTGCCCCGGCGCGTTGGGGTCAACGCATGGCACCGTGGACGACGGCACCGTTCGCTCAAGTGGGCGGGCTCGACCGCATTGTTCCGCTCAGGGTGTGTTTGCCTAACCAATCAAGCCACCATTCATGTCATTCGGATCCCGTCGTGGCGGGAGAAGAATCCCCGCGTTCGCTCGCATTGGCACATTCGATCCCGCGGATCTTTCGCTCCCTCAGGAGGACAAACCCATTTCGCAAACCCAACCCGATCGGCCCTACGATTTGGAACCTTCGCCCTTGGGCCGGCCCGACGGACGCAAGGTTCCGCCCTCATGCCAGTGTCCGTGAACCTGGAGCGTCCGGGGCATTTGCGGGATGCCGCGTTCCCCCGCCTGCAGTTTGGAAAACAACAGGTCGACCGCCGCGCGCCCGATCTCGTCCGAGTGCTGTTCGACCCCGCTCCAATCGGCATGCACCGAGGTCACGTCGAGCGAGGCGAGTCCGACCTCGCGTTTCGTCGGCCGCCCGCGGGTGGACAACCAGGCGTCCATGTTGTTCGGCGCGTTGCGAAACGTGGAGAGAGTCAGGACGCAATCGACGTCGTGCTCGTCGACCCATTGCAGGAAAAGGTGGGCGTTCAGGTGCGCCGGCATGAGCGGTGGAATCTCGGCCAGGCTGGGCAGGGTCGCGCGGAGCCCGGCATAGCCGAGGGACCACCGGCCGTCGGTGATCTCGTCCTGATATTTCTCGATGGCGAGGCCGATGCGACGGTAGCCCCGCCCGGCGATGACCCGCGCCGCCATCGTCACGGCCTCGGTGTGATCGCTCATGACGCAGTCGAGGCGCGGCGCCTTGATGCGATGGCCGACCTGGACGAAGGCGAAGTCGTCCCACGGCAGCGAAATTTCGTGCGGCTCGTTCGGAAAGGCCGCCAGGAGGACGCCGGAGATTCCGCGGGCGGTGAGGATCTCCCCGAGGCGGCGCCCGGTCATGCCGCGCGAGCTCAGGGTGAACTCGGAGATGCCGAAGCCGAACGACTCGGCCCGCTCGCGCGCGGCATCCCAGTTCCGGTAGAGCGTGGGAGTGGAGTGCCACTCGTGGGAATCCGACACCGGCGTGACGAAGGCGAGGGTCCCGAGATGCCGTTGCGCCTCGCCCCGGCGGGTCGCCCGCATGACCTGTCCCACGAGCGCGTTGTGGTGGTAGCCGGCCTTCTCGGCGGCAGCGAGGATGCGGAGCTCCGTGGGCTTGGCGACCTTTGCTGCGCCGCTCAGGCAGCGTGACGCGGTGGAAACGGAAACCCCCGCCATTTTCGCGACATCGTGAAGCGTGGGCGTCGTGCGGGGTGGAAGCACAACGGCAGGCATGCGCTCTTGTAGGTAGACGCCAAGAGGGCGTCAAGAGTGACACCGCGGTTTTGGCCGGTGACAGCGGAGGATACCTCAGCGGCCGCCCGCCGGGTCGTTTGGCTCGGGATTCCCGGCGCGAGTTTCGGTGGCTCGAGCATCCGATTCGCAACGTTTGCAGTGCGGCGAAGTCGCGTTGCCGGGGCGATTCACCGAGATGCAGGGCGTCAGCCGGAGAATTTCAGCGACCCTACCCCTCAAGACGCACCCCACGTCAGCCCCCGTTTCCAGGCCCGCCGTCCCTTTCCGCAAATGAATGTTACCCCCAGCGAACACCCGGGAACCGCGCACCGCGCGGACCGGTGAGGACGACTCGGGGAACCAGCCTTTCCAACCCTGCAATCAGACAGTGACCCCAAACATGAAGATAACACCCAGGCATTCACGGCAAGCGGCCGCCCTCGCCGTTTTGCTCCTTACCGGTGCGCTTGGCCGAGGCCAAGTCTCCGTCGACCCCAATGCGGCCAAAGCGAAAGCACCGGAACAGGACATCATCGTCCTCTCCCCGTTCGAGGTGACGGCCAGTCCCGACAACAGCTACAGCGCCACGGACACGCTCGCCGGCAACCGCCTCAACACCAAGTTGAGCGACGTCGGCAGCGCCGTGTCGGTCATCACCTCCCAGTTCCTCCGCGACACCGGAGCGACGAGCAACACGTCGCTGCTGCTCTACACCCCCAGCTCGGAGGTTGGCGGCATCTACGGCAACTTCGCCGGCACCGGCGACGGGTCGCAGCTCTTCGAGCCGACCCAACGGCCGAATGAGAACACCCGCGTCCGCGGCCTGGCCGCGGCCGACAACACCCGCGATTTCTTCCGCACGGAAATTCCCTGGGACGGCTACAATATCGACCGCGTGGACCTGCAGCGCGGCCCGAACTCGATCCTGTTCGGCCAGGGCAGCCCGGCGGGCATCATCAACGCCGGCACGAACAGTGCCAATTTCCACAACGCCGGGAACGTCGAATTTCGCTATGGCAGCTTCGGGAGCGAGCGCGCGTCGCTCGACCTCAACCAAGTGCTCGTTCCCGGGCAGGTCGCCGTCCGGGTCGACGCGTTGCACGATCACGAGAAGTTCGAGCAGAAGCCCGCCTTTTCGAAGGACCAGCGCCTCTCCGGCGCCATCCGCATCGAGCCGGAATTCCTGAAGCAGAACGGGAACCGCACCATCTTTAAGGCGAACTTCGAAACCGGTCAGATCGACGCCAACAACCCGCGTGAACTGCCGCCGCAGGACAACATCACCCCGTGGTTCACCAGCCAGAATCAGCAGCAGGTCATCGGTTGGAATGCCTGGGACCACATCTCCGGCCGGCCGGGCAACGGCGCGGCGCGGTCGGCCTCCGACCTTAACGGGATCAACCCGGGCAGCGGCATCTACTCCTCCCCGTGGTTTCACAGCAGCGGCTTCGGCACGCAGGTCGGGCAGGAGCCGACCGTATTTTATACCGACGGCGCCGCCGCTCCGACGTACATGATCACGGCCGTCCCCGCGCCGCTTCAGCGGCATGGCTTGGACAGTGGGGCGATCGGCGGGCTGGGCGTCGCGCCGGGCACGTGGGTCAGCACCGGGGGCACGGCCAACTGGGCGGTCAACAGCGGGCAGCCCTTCTCCACGGGCGGCGTCTACAAGAACAACCTTCTCACGGACCCCTCGATCTTCGACTTCTACAAGAAATTGATCGACGGCGACACCAAGCGGGAGTGGCAGCGCTTCAATACAGCGACGCTTAACCTGACGCAGACGTTCCTGCACGATCAGGCGGGCTTTTCGGTCGATTACAACCGGGAGCACTACGAAAGCGGCGAGGTCGCCATGCTCGGCGGCAGCGTCGCGTTGTATATCGATCCGATGAAGGTCTATAACAACGGCACGCCGGACGCGGGCGCGACGCCCGGGGTATCGCCATTCTCGGACGGCACCCCGAATCCAAATCTCGGCCGTCCCTTCGTGTCGTCGACCGGCGGGGTCAACGATTCCTACACCAGTGATCGCGAGTCGAAGCGGGCGACCGCCTTCGTCACCCACGATTTCTCGAGGGACCAGAAGAACTGGCTGGGGCGCATTGTCGGCACCCAGACGCTCACCGGCCTGGTGGCGGATGACTCGCAAAAGACGGACTCCCGCAATTGGCAAAGGTACGCCTACCTGGATCCCAGCACCTATGCCATCGAGCAGACCGCCTATGCCACCAATGCCTTCAATAGCCCGAACCTGGTGCCGACGCAGATTGTCTACCTCGGGGGTTCGCTCCTGGGCAAATCCGTCGTCGGGGCCAACATTCCGGGCGTTGCGGGCAATCCCACTGTCGGAAACGGGCAGCTCACCTATTTTAACGATCATTGGAACAGGCCGACGGACCCGGCCGCCACGGGATACGTCGATCCGGCCGCGTTTTGGGCCAACAATGTCTTCCTGCCGGGCCGGCCCGGCTATAACTCGACGCAGGCGGCCAATCCCGCGAACTACGTCGGCTGGACCACGACACCGATCACGGTCACCGACTCCGACACGTCGCTGGCCAATCGCGATGCGCTGACCACGCAGGCGTCGTTGAACAAGTCGGTCACGACCTCACAGGCCCTGGTCTGGCAGGGCAAGATGCTCGACGGTGCGATCGTCGGCACCTACGGCTGGCGCAAGGACATCAACAAGAGCTGGGCGACGACCGAACAGGTCTCGGGTAATGCGCTGAACCCCGATGGAAGCCCGAATCCCAACTACAAGCATATCGACTTCAGCGATTACAACCTGCCGTCGATTGCGGATCACCGCGTGGAAGTCCAATCGCGCGCCTACAGCATTGTCGCGCACTTGAATGACCTGCCCGGGCTCAAGGGCGTGGCGGAGAGGCTGCCCTTCACCGTCAGCCTGTCCTACAACAAGTCGACGAACTTCAAGCCCGATGCCAGCCGCGTGGATGTCAACGGCGATGCAATCGCCTCGCCGTCGGGCCAAACCATCGACCGGGGAATCCAGATCGAGACTCGGGACGGGAAGTATTCCTTCAAGGTCGCCCGCTACGTGACCAAGGTCCTGAACGGCACCGGGAGCAACTCGGCGGCCTTCGGCAATGAGCTCGCCACCATCCTGAGTTACGACGCCTTCTGGACCAACGTCTGGGACTACCACATCAGCGACGGGTATTTCGACAACAAGACGCCCGGCTACTTTGAGAATCCCGGCACCAACAATGAACGCTGGCAGTACGCGAACGCCGACAATTCCGTGACGGCCGCAACCGCGGCCGACCAGAAGGCGTCGGTTGCCGGAATGCGCGCCATGGAGGCCGATCTCGACAAGGCCCTGCCTGGGCTGTGGAAGGCCTTCGGTTTCACCAGCCTCGCCTATGTGCAATCGGGCTCGCCGATCCCCAACACCCTGAACAGTCCGGCCGTCGTGCCGAACGGGTTTGCGGTGACCGAGGACAGCGTCTCGAAGGGCTGGGAATTCGAGCTGAATGCCCAGCCGGTCAAGAACTGGCGCCTGACCCTCAATGCCACCAGGTCGGAAGCGGTTCGCACCAACATCGGTGGCACAGCCCTGAACACGCTGATGGACATCATGCTCAAGGACCTGCAGGGACCGGCGGGCCAGCTCCACTACTGGTGGGGCACCGCCGACGTTCCGCGCGCCGGCAATGCGCTCTACCAGAACTTCCCGCTCGGTGTCGACTGGGCCGGCCGGAAGCTGCTGGAAGGCAACAATGTGCCGGAACTGCGCAAATGGCGGGTCAACCTGGTCTCCAATTACGACATCTCCACCGGCCTGCTCAAGGGCGTCAACTACGGCGGGGCCCTGCGTTATTCGAGCTCCATCGATATTGGTTATCCGCCGACCGGCAATCCGGCCGACCCCGCGACGTATGGCTACGATCTCGCCAGCCCGTACAAGGGACCGGGCGAGACTTACGTCGACCTCTGGGTGGGCTACTCCCGGAAGCTGACGGCCAAGGTCAACTGGCACATCCAGCTGAACGTCCAGAATGCGGGCAAGCGTGACTCGCTGATTCCGATCACGGTCCAGGGACCGGCCGTGGGCCTGGCCGCCGGGACGCCGGCGGGTTACCGGATCGCCCCCGTCCAGACATTCACCATCACCAATCGATTCGAATTTTGATCCCTGATGCCGTGCCCGGCCGTAGGGGGTCCGGGCGCGGCGATCGGGGACAATCGAACCAACGATTGCTCAGCCAACCCCATGGTCCGTTGGCGAGTTCAACCGGCGGTGTGCGGCGGTAGAGACCGTCTCGCGGAGCTCCTTTGCCGCACCCCGCCTCCTTTTTTCAACGGTCTTCAATCACCCGATGCTCGTGGCACCTCCATCCGACAATCCCGCCGCGAACAGGCGCGGCCGGTCTCCGGCCGGAGGCGAACGGCCGCCTGATTCAAGCGGCATCGGCGGAACGGGCGGGAACTCCCCGCGGGAATTCGATGCCGTTATCTTCGACATGGACGGCGTGGTCACCCGGACCGCCGCGGTGCACTCGCTCGCCTGGAAGCGGATGTTCGACGAATACCTGCGGGCGCGCGGCGGGGCCCATGGCGGGGCTTTCGAGGAATTCACGCACGAGCGCGACTATCGGGGCTACGTCGACGGCCGTCCGCGCTACCAGGGCGTCGACGCTTTCCTGAGATCCCGCGGGATCGGGCTGCCGTTCGGCACCCCGGGCGATCCTCCCGGGCGCGAGACGGTCTGCGGGCTCGGCAACCGCAAGAACGTCCACTTCAACCGGATCATCGAGGACGAGGGCGTTGGCGTCTATGAGTCGACGGTCGCGCTCATCCACGAGTTGCGAAGCCGCGGCCTGCGGGTCGGTCTCGCCACCTCGAGCCGGAATTCCGCGGTCATCCTCGGCCGGTCCCGCACTGCGCCGCTGTTCGACACCGTGATCGACGGGCTGGTCTCCGAAAAGCTGGGACTCAAGGGAAAGCCCGCGCCGGACATTTTCACGACCGCGGCCCACAACCTGGGCGTGCCCTGTGCGCGGGCGGTCGTCGTGGAGGATGCGGTTACGGGTGTGCAAGCGGGGGCCCGGGGAGGCTTCGGGCTCGTCATCGGGGTCGCGCGGGAAAATAACGGGGAGGAACTCCGTCAAAACGGGGCCGACCTCGTGGTTAGCGATCTCGCCGAGACCAATCTCGACGAAATCGCCCGGCTTGTCCGGGCCAGGCGGGCCGGCCTCTCCCTCCCAACACCCTAAGGCCATGCGCAAGAAACCCCTGTTAAGCTTTTGGCAGCTCTGGAACATGAGCTTCGGCTACGTCGGCATCCAGTTCGGCTTCGCCCTGCAGAATTCCAACGTCAGCCGGATCTTTGAGACCCTGGGCGCGAAGGTGGACGAAATCCCCATCCTCTGGATCGCCGGTCCCGTCTCCGGCCTCCTCGTCCAGCCGATCATCGGCTACATGAGCGACAAGACCTGGAACCGCCTCGGCCGCCGCAAGCCGTATTTCCTGGTCGGCGCCATCCTGGCCTCGCTCGCGCTGCTGGTGATGCCCAATTCGCCCGCCCTCTGGTTTGCCGCCGGCATGCTGTGGATCATGGACGCTTCCATCAACGTCACCATGGAGCCGATGCGCGCGTTCGTGGGGGACATGCTGCCCGACGAGCAGCGCACGACCGGGTTTGCCGTCCAGACGTTCTTCATCGGCGCCAGCTCCGTCGTGGGCTCGTATTTGCCCACGATCCTGACCGATTGGTTTCACGTCGCGAACACCGCACCCGCGGGCCAGCTCCCCGCCTCGGTCAAGTGGTCATTCCTGAGCGGGGGCGTGGTGTACCTCCTCGCCGTCCTCTGGACGATCTTCACGACGAAGGAATACTCGCCGGAGGAGCAGCAGGAGTTTCACGCCAAGGCGCCCGGCGCCGCCGCGCCCGGGGATTCGGACGTCGCGCTCGACACGAAGCGATATAACACGATCGGCTCGCTGCTGTTGCTGGGCGGGCTGGCCGTCAGCCTGGTCATCTGGTATTTCGGGTGGGACAAGGGCCTCTACATCCTTTCCTTTGGCGCCGGCTTCTACGGCCTCATGCAGGTGGTCGCGGCGTGGCGCTTTTCCGTCGGCAAGAAGAAGGGCCTGGTCGAGCTGATCTACGACGTGAACAACATGCCCGGGCCGATGCGCCAGCTTGCGCTCGCGCAGATGTTCACCTGGTTCGCTCTGTTTGCCTTCTTCATCTACTGCACGTCAGCCGTCACCAGTTACCACTATGGGAGCAGCGATCCGCGCAGCGAGACCTACAATCAGGGCGCGAACTATGTCGGCACCCTGATGGCGACTTACAACGGCGTCGCCGCGCTCGCCGCGTTTCTCCTTCCGGTGCTCGCCCGGCGAACGTCTCGTGTCGCCACGCACGCGGTGTGCCTCGTCATCGGCGGGCTCGGCCTCGCTTCCATGTACCTGTTCCACGATCCCCGGATGCTGATCGTCTCGATGATCGGTCTCGGCGTGGCGTGGGCCAGCCTGCTGACCATGCCGTACGCGATCCTCAGCAGCGTGGTGCCGTTTCGCAAGATGGGCGTGTACATGGGCATGTTCAATTTCTTCATCGTCATCCCCCAGATTCTCGCCGCCGCGGTGCTCGGACTGCTTGTCCGCACCGTTTTTCACGGGCAGGCCATCGACGCCCTGGTCCTGGGCGGGCTTTCGATGATCGCCGCCGCCGCGCTCATGCTGCGCGTGCGGGACGAGCCCAAACCCGATTAACGAAACAATGAAATCACTTTGGTCGATCACCACCAATGAACACGCCGGCGACCGGGAAAGCATCATGCGTCGTGGCAACGTGTATCAAATTGCCAACGGCTACATGGGCTATCGCGGCACGCTCGACGAGTTTGGCCCGGAGGAGTCCGTCGGCGTCACGCTGGCCGGGCTGTTCGACCAGGTGGGGACGGCGTGGCGGGAGCCGGTCAACGCCCCCAACGGCGGCTTCACGCAGGTTTCGCTCGACGGTGCGCCGCTCTCCGCGCGCGGCGGCCGGGTGCGCCGCCACCGGCAGACGCTCCATTTTGCCAACGCCCTGTTCGAGCGGGAGACGGTGTTCGGCTACCGCACGAAGACGCTCACCGTCCGGTCGGCGCGCTTCTTGAGCGCGGTCACGCCGAACCTCGGGATCGTCCGGTTCAGCCTCACCTGCGACAAGGCGGCGAAGCTCGTCATCCGCACCGGCATCGACGGCAACATCTGGGATCTCAACGGCCCGCACCTGCGGGAGCTGACGACGGAGCGGCGGGAGGCGGTTCTGCTCGTCCAGGGGGTGACCGGCGAGGCGGGCAAGCGGGTGATGGTGGCCGAGGCCATCGACCTCGGCTTCGGCGAGGAGGCGCTCGAGGCGGGCGGGAACCGCCACCTGCGGGTGATCACGCTGACGGCGGAGGCCGGCCGGACCTACACGTTCACGAAATATTTCGCCGTCTACACCGACCACGACCGCGTCTCCCGGCCGCTGGCGGCCGCCGCGACCGACGCCGTGCGGCAGGCAAGGGCGCGCGGTTATGAAGCCTGCCTCGCGCCGCACACCAGCGCGTGGGCCCGGAAATGGGAGTGCTGCGACGTGCAAATCGGGGGCGACGACGAGGCCCAGCGCGCGCTGCGGTACAGCATTCTCCAGTTGTTGATGGCGGCGCCGCTGCCGGGCAGCGCGAACTCGATCCCCGCCCGCGCGCTGTCGGGTCAGGTCTACAAGGGCGCCATTTTCTGGGACACGGAGATGTTCATGTTCCCGTTCTTCCTGCACACGTATCCGGAAAAGGCGGTCGAACTGCTCCGCTACCGGATCCGGACGCTCGAGGGCGCGCGCCGGAAGGCGCGGACGGAGGTGCCCGGCTACCGGGGCGCGTTCTACGCCTGGGAGAGTCAGGACACCGGGGACGAGGCGTGCACCTACTACAACGTGGGTGATCCGTTCACCGGCCGCGACCTACGCACCTATTTTCGCGACAAGCAGGTCCACATCAGCGGCGACGTGGCCATCGCGATGTGGGAATACTTCAAGCTGACGGGCGACGACTCGCTGCTGCTGGGGGGCGGCGCCGAGGTGATCCTGGAGTGCGCCCGCTTCTATTTTTCCTACATCTACTTCAAGGCCGACAAGGGGCGCTACGAGGTCGCCGATGTCACCGGGCCGGACGAATACCACGAGCGCGTGAACAACAACGCCTTCACCAACCTGGTGGTGAAGGAGACCTTTGCGATTTGCGACGCCACCGTGGCGTACCTCCGCCGGAAGCACCCGAATGTGTTCCGCCAGTTGGTGAAGAAGCTCAAGATCGAAGGCGAGCTGCCCGCGTTCGCCAAGGCCGCCAAGCTCTTGTACGTGCCCGGACCGGATGCGGCCACCGGCCTCATCGAGCAGTTCGACGGCTATTTTCAGCTCACGGACAGCTCGATCGCCGAGGTCCGGTCGCGGATGGTCCACCCCAATGAATACCTCGGCGCCGCCCAGGGGCTCGCCGTGCCCACGCAGGTCATCAAGCAGGCCGATGTCGTGATGATGCTCAACCTGTTCAAGACCCGATTTTCCGCCGCGGTCAAACGGGCCAACTGGACGTACTACGAGCCGCGCACCGAGCACGGCTCCAGCCTGAGCGCCTGCGCCTACGCGATGGTGGCCGCGGAATTCGGGAACCTCGACTTCGCCTACAAGTATTTCCTCAAGACCGCCAAGATCGATCTCGACGCCAAGTACAAGGTGTATGTGGGCACGATCTTCGTGGGCGGCTCGCATCCCGCCGCCAACGGTGGAGCATGGATGACCGCCGTGTTCGGCTTTGGCGGCGTCCAGGCGGATGAGCGTCGCCTGGCCATCAATCCGCGTCTCTGTCCGAAGTGGCGAAGCCTGCAGTTCAACCTCGCCTACCGGGGCGACCGCTTTCGGGTCAAGGTGACAAAGACGTCGGTGTCGATCGCCGCGCATTCCCACAATGCGCGCAAGCGGATGATCCTCGTGGCCGGCCGGAAGACGGAATGCGATCCGGGCGCCTCGGTGACGGTCAGATACCGGCCCGCGACGCGCTGATGGCCCGTGGCGGCCCGGCGAGTCGCTCGTTGCCACCACGGCGGGCGGGCAACCGCACCAAGAATCTGCTCATCGACAAATCCTGCCAGCTTATGAACGCAAAACTGACCCCGACCGTCCTGTGCCTGTCCCTCGCCCTCGCGGGCGCGGTGGTACCGGGCCTGGGTGGAGAGCGAGTGGGGGCGGACACGCCCTGGACGACCTACGAGGCCGAAGCCATGAAGACCAACGGCGTTGTTCTCGGGCCGAAATATGCCGCCCACCTCGTGGAAACCGAATCCTCGGGCCAGCAATGCGTTCAGCTCGCGGACGCCGGCGGCTTCGTGGAGTTCACGGCCGGGGCCGCCGCCAACGCCCTGGTGGTCCGCTTCAGCCTTCCGGACTCGCCGGATGGCACCGGGGTCGATTCGTCGCTCGCGTTGTTCCTCAACGGCCAGGCCGTCCGGACTCTCGCGCTTTCCTCCCGCTATTCGAGAATCTACGGTGCATATCCGTTCTCAAACCGGCCGGCCGACGGCAAACCGCGCAATTTCTACGACGAAGTGCGCGTCAAGGACCTGCGGATCGCCCGGGGCGATGTGATTCGCCTGCAAAAGAACACGGCCGATGGTCACTTTTGCATCATCGACCTGGTCGATTTGGAAAACGTCCCGGCGCCGCTGGCGGCGCCGGCCAACGCGCTCTCGGTCCTCGACTTCGGCGCGGGCGGGCAGGGGGTGACCGACGACACCGCCGCGCTGAAGGCCTGTCTGGCCGAGGCGCTCAAGCAGGGACGCATCGTCTGGGTGCCGGCGGGCGAGTATCGGCTGACCGGCGACATCATTCTTCCGTCCTCCGCATCCATCCAGGGAGCGGGCCTGTGGCACACCACGTTCGTCGGCGACGCCGCACTCTACGGCCAGGCCGACCGGCGGGTGCGGTTCAAGCTCGCGGGGAAGGGCATCCGGCTGGCCGATTTCGCGATTCTCGGGAAACTGAACTACCGCAACGACAATGAGCCCAACGACGGCGTCATCGGGGCGGGTTGCGCCGACTCGTCCGTGGTCCGCCTTTGGATCGAACACACCAAGGTGGGGGCGTGGATCTACAACGGCACGCAGTTGCGCATTGAGGACTGCCGCTTCCGCAACACGCTCGCGGACGGGGTGAATCTTTGCGTGGGCGCCCGCAGTTGCGTCATCCAGAACTGCAGCGCGCGCGGCACCGGGGACGATTGCTTCGCAATCTGGCCGGCGCCGAATGACCAGGGTTTCGTCGAACAGAGCCGGCCGGGGAACAATGTCCTCCGGCACTGCACCGGGCAGATGCCGTTCCTGGCGAATGGCGGGGCGATCTATGGCGGCGCCAGCAACCGAATGGAGGACTGCCTTTTCACCGACCTCGGCGCCGGCTGCGGCATCCTGATCAGCACCACGTTTCCGACGTTCGATGACGCGCAGAAGTGCGACAATAATTTCAGCGGAACAACGGTCGTCCAGCGCTGCCGCCTGCTCCGCTGCGGTGGGTGCGACCACGACTGGGGCTGGCGCGGCGCGATGCAGATCTGCATGGATCGCCGGAGCATCGCTGGGCTCGAGATCAGCCACGTTGACATTCGCGACAGCCTTTCCGACGGCCTTTCCATCGTCGGCCCCGGCAGCGCGAAGGGCGAGGGGACGCTCTCTCGCGCGCGCCTCGATGGCGTGGTCATCGCCAACTCCGGCCTCGGGACGCCCTCCCGCCATGACCTGTGGATTCGTCAGGACGCCGTGGGGGACCTGACCTTGGTCGATTCAAGGATCGCCGACATCAAGGCCGATTCCCCGCACTTCACGGTCCATACCGGCCACGACTAGGACGGACTTGGCAAACCTGTCGCCGGGGTCGCTGACCCTGGCGACAACCGGGAACGCTGCCATTTGGCCCACCCGGGCGTTGAGGGCGCTTCGTTGGAAGAAATCCTGGCGTCCCGTACGCCGCAACGGTCACCTGGGGAGAGCGAAGGTCAGGGCGCGGCCGATGGAGGCCAGCGAGACGGAGACGTGGTCTTCGCCGGCAAAGATCGCCCGGGCGACGACAACTTTGGTGGGATTCAGCGCAGCCAGGCGGGCCGCCAGCCCGGAGGCATCGGAATTCCGTTCCTCACCGGCGGAGGTGACCATGATCTTGAGGCGGAGCTTTCCGGTTCGGACCAACCGGGAGAAGGCGTCTTCGTCGGCCAGAACCGCCTCGTGGTTCCACCAAATCGACGGACTGGCGGCAACGTACGTTTGAAACGCTTCCGGGTGCTGGAAAAGCATGCGGAGCACCATCAATCCGCCCAGGGATTTGCCGTAAAGCGTCTGGTGGGTTTCATCGACCGCGTAGTGGGACTGTATGAACGGTTTGACCTCCTCCTGCAGCACCCGGAGGAAGTCATCACCCCCGCCGAATTTGCTTTGGTCCGCGTCCTTCCCCTCGGGTCCGCCGGGCAGGGAAAGCTCGAGCATGCGGCGGCTTCCCACTTCGCTGTTATTGTCGGTTGGGTAGCCAACTCCCACGACGATGGCCGGCAGGATTCGCGCGGCCCCGGAGCTTTCGGTGACGGAATCGGCGGTCGCCCGGAAATACCAGTTGCCGTCGATAAGGTACACGACCGGGTAGGTCCGGTGCGGATCGGCCTGAAACGGGGTCGAGACCATGATGCGATAGTTGCGGCCCGTGATGCGCGACGTGAAGTCGTATTGGGTCTCGCGCGGTTGGGAGACCGGGAGTCCCGCCACGGGAAGGGCAGGGAGGGAGTTTGTCGGCGCGGGATTAGTCGCGGCTTTGGTGGCGACGGTCGCTGTGGCCAAAACGAGGGCGAGTGCGGTCGTGAGAACGGCCTTTGAGGATTTCATGGGAAAAATAGTCGCGGGTCCCCGCGTCACCTCCATCATCCGCGGGGCAAATCGGGCAACCCGGCCAGCGTGGAATTATTGCCTCGTCGGCGCCGGATGCGACCCAGAAGCGTGTCTCCACGCCGGATCGCCGCCCTTGGGTCCCAACCGCCGAGGAGCCAGACCCCTGCCGGCGGCGCTTCAGGGCCTCCCGTCCGGACGGGTGACGAACACGAGCGCCGCCGTCCAGGCAACCGCGAGGGCGGAGAGCCAGTGGATGACGGACATGGGGAGCAACTGATGCATGGTGTCCGCGCCGACGCCGTAGATCGGCGCCAGCCAGGCATCGAGACGCCAGTTCAGGATTCCGAGAAACACCAGGCCGCAAAAAGACACGTACCAGCCGCCGGCCTTCGCCTCGTCCACCGGCCGGGAGGCCTTTTGCCCCATCCAGAGCGGAACCGCGCCCAGGAGAAACACGCCGCCCACAATGGCCAGCGCCACCGTGCCGTCGCCGGTCCGCCAGGCCAGGAAGATCAAGACCCAGAAAACCGACATCAGAAAGCCCACCGTCATGGCGATGCGTTTCCTCATTGAAGCCGGCGCCGGCGGAGAGGACGACACGACGCCTTCGGCGATCATCTGCCGGCGGAGCGCGACCTTTCCCCGCAGCATGAACACGATCAGGGTGACGGCGATCATCGTGAAGACAAACCAGACGGCGACCAACGGTGCGGTCGACACCCAGTCCGGGCGCCGATCCAGCCCGGCCGTCCGGGCGAGCGAAGCGACCGTCGGCAAGGCCACCACGAATCCGGCGGTCGCGAGCCAGAGCACGAGCATCCAGCGCACCGCAAATCTCCGCTCCCGCCGGGTGGCGGCCTGGGAGATCTCGGCCCAGGACATTCCGATGGCGGCGACCAGCCCCACAAAGGGTGCGACCCACGCCAACAGGAAACCGGCCAATCCGCCCTTCGCTGCCGCGCCGCCCTTCGCGGCCGTGCTCACGGCGAGCGCCGGTCCGGCTCCCACCAGGATCGGCAGGGCGGCCTGAACCCGGAACGTAAACTGCGAATCGGGGTTTGTGCGCCGCAGCGTCGACTCCACGAACTCCAGCATGCGTTCCTGCAACTGGCGGCGTCCGCGCGTCATCCGCTGCATGACCGCGTCGGGCGTGATTTCCAAGGCTGCCGCCACCTGTTCGACCGACTGGTGGTCACGATAAAACAAAATCAGCGGCTCGCGGTATATTTCCGGCAGGCGTCCGACTTCGCGCCAGAGGATGGCCATCTCCTCGTTGCTGACAGCCTGGGCCGTGGGCAGTGGTTCGGCTGAGGGAAGTTCCCGCGCGGCGTCGAGCGTGGCGGCCTCGTGCGCGGGCTGGCGCTCGAGCCGACGCCGGTCGCCGTGGATGACGTTTCTGGCGATGCCGCAGAGCCAGGCCGAGAGCCGCCCGGGTTCGCGCAGGTCGCGCAGTTTCTGCCAGGCGGTGACAAAGGTTTCCTGAGCCAGGTCCTCGCTGTGGCTGCGGCTGCCGGTGGCGCTGTAGGCGAGGGCGCAAACCAGCGACTGGTAGCGCGCCACGATCCGGCCGAAGGCCCGCCGGTCGCCGGCCAGGCTTTGCTCAACGAGCTCGGCATCGTTACTTTTCGAGGCGGGAAGGGTGATCGGTGTCATGGTGTCACCACATAAGTGGTCGGAATCGGTGCCGACCTGACAGGAAATTGGCGAGGGGAGACTAGCTGGGCGGCCGGGCAATAGCCAGCCGGAGCCATCGCCGGTATCGACCCATTTTGGTGGAACGCGGCCTCGGTCTGGACGCGTTTCGAGCGCGCCCGGAGGTCGCGCTCCACCCGCGGAACTTCACTGCAACCTGAGTCACTGCCCGCTCCCCGGGTCCACCATTTCGCGGGATTGGGCGGGGCGGATATGGTAGGCTGGGCGGCATGAAACGCGGAATTGTCGGTGGATCGGGAATGCTGCTGGCGCTACTGGCGGGCGTCGGACCGGGTCGGGCGGCGGCGCCGGCGGAGCCGACCAACGCCGAACGATGGCTGACCGGAGCCGAGGTGGCGCCGGCGTTTGCGGCCCCGGCGTCCCGGGCGGTTTGGGACGCGCGGCGCCCGGAGATCCGGGCGGAACTCTGGAAGATGCTGGGCCGGCTGCCGCCCCGGCCGGCGCTGCCCAAGGTCGTGACCCTCTCGCGCGAGGACCGTGGGGATTATGTGGTCGAGAAATTCCAGTTCGACAACGAGGCGGGCGCCACGGTCCCGGGTTACGTGCTTCTGCCGAAAGGCGGCGCCGCGCGGAAACCCGGCATTCTCTACTCCCACTGGCACGGCGGGGAATACGAGATCGGCAAGGAGGAGCTGTTTCAGGCCCGGCACACGCCCGAACCGCCTGGGCCCGCCCTTGCGCGGCGCGGCTACGTCGTGGTGTGCATCGACGCGTATTGCTTTGGCGAGCGCAACGGGCACGGACCCGACGGACCGGGGGAACGCGACTACCGGGCGGAGGAGACCACCGCGAAATTCAATCTGTGGGTCGGGCGCACCTTCTGGGGCATGTTGCTGCGCGACGATCTGATGGCACTGGACTATCTTGTGTCCCGACCGGAGGTGGATCCGAGTCGGATCGCGGCGACGGGCATGAGCATGGGTTCGACGCGCACCTGGTGGCTGATGGCCCTCGACGAACGCATCCGGACGGGCGTGGCGATCGCCTGCATGACCCGCTACCAAAGCATGATCCGGCATGGGTTGCTGGTTGAACACGAA
>Ga0265327_10000845_pt1 | contig 45701 bp, 37 predicted proteins | sample 41621metaG_FD_202089 | JGI IMG/M metagenome (GOLD analysis project Ga0265327, IMG submission 202089) | Rhizosphere microbial communities from Carex aquatilis grown in University of Washington, Seatle, WA, United States - 4-16-21 metaG | ecosystem: Host-associated > Plants > Roots > Rhizosphere... | reverse complement strand
GTCGCTAAACTATCAGGACTGCCTATTGTTTCTAGCGCGCGCAATACTGTCAAGCCACAGAAAGGATAAGTGCCGCTTAATAAGCGATAGATTTAACAAATTTCAAGCCCCACGCTGCAAAATGGCGCTTCTTTGCCATAATTAGCGCAGCCTTTCAATCATGCCAGGACGACCTTTAGTTTATGAACAAATCAACTCGCTCGATTCGCAGCTTGTGGTTATTGGCTCTACTGGTATCTCCCGCGCTGCTGGCTGGCCCGCAGGGCTATTACCGCTGGAAGGACGACAAAGGACAATTCCAGGCGACCCAACAACCCCCCACCGATCGCCCCTCTGAATTTGTACGCACCTCGACGGGTACCTCAAGTCAGATGGCACCGGGAGAAAGTGCTGACAGCGCCGGCGCCCCCAGCAAAGCCGCAGATCAATCTGCCGCTAGCGCCGCGAAAAAGCCAACCGGAATACAGGGCGTACCGGATAAAGACCCAGAAAAGTGTAAGCAAGCACAAGACGCGCAAGCGGTATTAAACAGTCATGCGCGCATTCGAGAAAAAGACGAAAAAGGCGAGTATCGCTATTTAGCCCCAGAAGAAATCAACGAGCAGAAAAAGCTGGCGACGGAATCGGTCGATATATATTGCGACGCAGCCCCCCCCCAATAACAGCGCGGCGATCAATAAAAAAGCCGGCTGGATGCCGGCTTTTTTATTGTCGGCCGATTTAGGCGGCACGGCGACGCGCTAGGCCAGCCAGACCTAGTAACCCAGACCCCATCAACCATGCAGCGGCAGGAACCGGTACGGGCGGAGGCACAACAGCTACCTTGCTATAGTCGAGACTGGAGATATAGAACGACGACCACGCAGTCACGTTGCTGCCATTTACGGTCTTGGTGCCCTTGTAGCTGGTCACCGTAAATTTGCTGATCTCAAGCCCCAGACTCGTAAACGAGAACGTGTCGATCAGATCGGTGCCGCCCTGGCCGCTATTGGTGAGGAGCGTCGACCCAGCCACCGTATTAGTGGTACCGACATACCACGTAACGGTCGCGGCATCGCCGAAGCCCAACGTGTTATTTTCCCATTGGGTGAACGAAAGCGTGTTGAATTTGACCTTTTCGCTGAAGGTAAACGTCAATGCTTCGGTATTCACGAAACCGCTACCGGTAAAGATGTCGGAACAGCCCGAATCCTTACAGCCGATACCGCCGTTGGTGCTGCTATTGCCGACGCCAAGGGCATTTTCCACGCTGCTGTAGTAACGACCGGCACCAGTGCCCGTGGAGGCAACAGATACAGTGACGCCACCCGCAGTATAAGTGCCGCTGCCGTTGTTAAAATTAATCGCAGTAGCGGAAGATAAACCAGAGATTAACAAGGCAGCCGCAGCTACCGTAACTTGTGCCTTCATTGGGAACTCCTACTTCTATCTGCTAATTGGTTAGTTTATTTTTAGACTTTTCAAATAGTTATAAATTTAATAAGGCTGTGCTAAAACTCAATTGCAACACAGCCCTTTTGTATCATTTTTGTTACTTATGTAACAATAATTCCATAAACTAATTCGTTATATAGGCTTCCGACTACAAAACCCTCTCGCATATAGCTATTCAGTATCAAAGCGAATCGTATCCCCCTCCAAATTCGCCTTAATTATGTCGCCTGGTACAAATCTGCCGCGCAAAATCTCCTGGGCCAACGGATTCTCCAAATATTGCTGGATAGCCCGCTTCAAAGGTCGCGCGCCGTACACCGGATCAAAACCGATCTCGGCAAGCTTATCCATCACCGCATCGCTGACCTCAATGCCAAGCTCGCGATCGCGTAAACGATTGCGCAACATTTCCAGTTGGATCGTTGCGATACCCCGAATCTGCTCCCTCGCCAATGGATGAAACACGACTGTCTCATCGATGCGATTAATAAATTCGGGGCGGAAATGTCCGCCGACCACCTCCATTACCGCCGCTTTCATTTTCTCGTAACCGCTATGCGGATCGGCGGCCTCGTTGGTCAAGCGTTGAATAATGTCGGAGCCCAAGTTCGACGTCATCACGATGACCGTATTGCGAAAATCGACCGTGCGACCCTGACCATCGGTCAACCGACCATCCTCCAAAACCTGCAGCAACACATTGAATACGTCCGGATGCGCCTTCTCGACTTCGTCGAGCAACAACAGCGAATACGGTCTGCGCCTTACCGCCTCCGTCAGATAACCACCCTCTTCGTAACCGACATAACCCGGCGGTGCGCCAATCAGACGCGCAACCGAGTGCTTCTCCATAAACTCCGACATGTCGATACGCACCATCGCATCGCGACTGTCGAATAAAAACTCCGCCAGCGCCTTACACAATTCCGTTTTACCCACGCCGGTCGGACCGAGAAACAGGAAACTACCATTCGGCCTATTGGGATCGGACAAGCCCGCGCGCGAACGTCGCACGGCGTTGGCCACCGCCACCACCGCCTCGTTCTGACCAATCACGCGCTCGTGCAGCGATTCTTCCATGCGCAATAACTTCTCGCGCTCGCCCTCCAGCATTTTCGACACCGGAATACCGGTCCAGCGCGACACAACTTCAGCCACCTCCTCCTCGGTGACATTGTTGCGCAGCAATTTCATGTCGAGCATTTCGACATGCGCGGCCATATCGAGCTGTTTTTCCAATTGCGGAATAATGCCGTACTGCAACTCGGACATGCGCGTTAAATCGGAACTGCGGCGCGCCGCCTCCAACTCCAACCGCGCCTGCTCTAAATCGCTTTTAATTTTTTGCGAACCTTGTAGCGCCGCTTTTTCGGCTTTCCAAATTTCCTCTAAGTCGGCAAATTCTCGCTCGACTTTGACGATTTCATTGCCGAGCAATTCGACCTGCTTTTTGGCGCCCTCATCGGTATCTTTTTTCACGGCTTCACGCTGAATTTTCAGCTGAATCAAACGCCGCTCAAGACGATCCATGACCTCGGGTTTGGAATCGATTTCCATGCGAATACGCGAAGCCGCTTCATCGATTAAATCGATCGCCTTATCCGGCAATTGTCGATCGGTAATGTAGCGCTGCGATAACTTGGCCGCGGCGATAATCGCACCATCGGTAATATCGACGCCATGATGCACCTCATAACGTTCCTTTAACCCGCGCAAAATGGCAATGGTGTCTTCTTCGCTCGGCTCGTCCACCAAGACCTTTTGAAAACGGCGCTCGAGCGCCGCATCTTTCTCGATGAATTGCCGGTACTCGTTCAGCGTGGTCGCACCCACGCAATGCAATTCGCCGCGCGCCAGCGCCGGCTTCAACATGTTGCCGGCATCCATCGCACCTTCGGCCTTACCCGCACCGACCATGGTATGCAGCTCGTCGATAAAGAGAATGACCTGCCCCTCCTGTTTCGACAGCTCGTTCAATACCGATTTAAGCCGCTCCTCGAATTCGCCACGATATTTGGCACCGGCCAGCAGCGCGCCGAGATCGAGAGAAAGCAGACGTTTACCTTTTAAGCCCTCCGGCACTTCGCCGTTAATGATGCGTTGGGCGAGCCCTTCGACAATCGCGGTTTTACCGACACCGGGCTCGCCGATCAGCACGGGATTATTTTTAGTGCGACGTTGCAACACTTGAATCGTACGGCGAATTTCGTCGTCGCGACCGATCACCGGATCGAGCTTACCTTCTTCGGCGCGCTCGGTGAGATCGATGGTGTATTTATCCAATGCCTGTCGGTTGCCTTCCGCCTCGGGATTGTCGACCGCTTCGCCACCGCGAACCTTATCGATCGCCGCATTTAACTTTTCCTTGCTGACACCGACTTCCTGCAACAATGCGGTGACCGAGTTATTCACTTCGAACAGCGCCAGCAACACCATCTCGCTAGAGATGTACGCGTCTTTTTTCTGTTGTGCGAGCTTGTCGGCAACGTTAAGCAATCGACCGAGTTCATTCGACATATGAATATCGCCGGGCGAGCCCTGCACTTTCGGCAAGCGATCCAGCGCGTTGGCCAGCGCGGTTTTCAGCCGCGGAATATTCGCGCCCGCCTGCGCCAGCAACGGCCGCACCGAGCCGCCCTGCTGCTCGAGCAGCGTCGATAATAAATGCGCGGGTTCGAGAAAGTTATGATCGCGGCCCAGCGCCAATGACTGAGCATCGGCCAACGCCGTTTGTAATTGGTTCGTAAAACGATCGATTCGCATATTTTCCTCGTTGAACTAATGCGATAGACAAACGGCGCCGCGGCCGCATGCTGCTTCGTACGACATATTTAATATGTCAGCTATGGCCTAGTAGATGCGGCTGGACTCGAGAAATTCAAGCGTCGGGACGATCCGACATGAGATAGATCAAACTTGCCATGCGTCCAGTGACAGCCGCGCGGCGATAGGAGAACCAGCGCGCATCGTCGGCAAAGGTACAAAAACCGCCGCCAAATATTTCCGCTATACCGATTGCCTGTAATCGTAAACGGGCCAGCTGATAAATATCCGCATAAAAGTGCTGCGCGCGCCGACTGGGAGTAAAACACAACGCCGTCGCAGCGCGCTGCGCAGCCGATGCCTTGTCCAGAAATTGTGCCCGTACTTCGGGACCGACCTCGAAATGCTGAGGACCAATTGCCGGCCCCAGCCATACAAACACGGCAGTCGGGTCGACAAAATGCGCCGCCGTTTGCTCGAGCACACCGGCACATAATCCTCGCCAACCGGCATGTGCCGCCGCGACCTGCGTGCCGCTGCGATCGCAAAACAGCACCGGCAAACAATCGGCCGTCAAGACCGCACAACCCAGTGCCGTCTCGCGCGTAAATAACGCATCCGCGATCGGCGTCCGAGCCGAATCTGCGACGACTACCGCAGTGCCATGCACTTGCTGCAACCAACCGATCGCCGCGAGGCCGGGCGCCGCCTCGATCAACATACGCCGATTGGCGGCCACTGCGCCAGGTTCATCGCCAACGTGCTCCGCCAGATTAAAACTATCGAACGGCTCGGCACTAACGCCGCCGATGCGCGTCGTTACATAGGCCGCCACCCTGGCCGGAGCCGGCCATTGCGGCCGCAGCAACGATATAGTCATCGCACCGGTTGCTCGCTATCGGCCGCCAACGCCGCGAGCAACTCGCGCATGTCCTCCGGCAGCGGCGCCTCCCACGACAGCGTTTCGGCGCGGCGCGGGTGCCGCAGTTCCAGCCGGCGCGCATGCAATGCCTGGCGCGGGAAAGCCTTGGTCAGCTCGATCAACTCGGCACTGGCGCCGGCCGGCTTTTTAAAGCGACCGCCATATACCGGATCGCCGAGCAGCGGATGAAGGATATGCGCCATGTGCACGCGAATTTGATGAGTGCGGCCGGTCTCCAGCAAACAACGGATATGCGTGTGCGCGCGAAAACGCTTTAACACACGGTAGTGTGTGATTGCCTCCTTGCCGCTGCTTGCTCCCTCTCTGTTAACTACAGCCTGACGTTTACGATCGCGGGGATGGCGGCCGAGTGGCGCATTCACGGTGCCGCCGCTGACTAACACGCCGGTGGCTATCGCCTCGTATTCGCGATGCACGTCGCGCGCCTGCAATTGCGCCACCAGCGCCGCCTGCGCGGTGAGGTTTTTCGCCACTACCATTAAGCCGGTGGTGTCCTTATCGAGCCGATGCACGATGCCGGCGCGCGGCACCAGATTGAGGTCGGGGCAGTGGTGCAGGAGCGCATTCAACAAGGTGCCGTCGGCATGTCCTGCCGCCGGATGCACTACCAGGCCGGCCGGCTTATCGATCACCAACATATCGTCGTCCTCAAAGACGATCGACAGATCGATCGCCTCGGGCTGCCAGGTTTCGTCGACCGGCTGCAACTCGGCGCGCAGCGCCAATATGGCGCCGCTTGCCAGCTTGTCTTTCGCTGAGTGCGATTGGCCATCGACGGTCAATTCACCGCTTTTGATCCAGCTCTGCAGCCGCGCCCGCGAATAGTCCGAGAATAGATCGGCAGCGATCTGGTCGAAACGTCTGCCTCCCAGTGCCGCCGGCACAGTGACTTGCAATTGAATCCGTTGGCGCTGGGTAGCTGACATCGAACAAAAACTCTCCAACCAAATAAGGCTTTCGCGTAGGTGGCATGCTGCTTTCGGCAGCCATCTGCCAGAGACAGATTGGTGCGCGCTGGCGGCTGTGGTTAAATAGCGCCTCCGCGCCGCCCGGCGCCGGCTAATGAGTCGATTGTAACGGGCGCGGCGCCATTAAGACATCGCTACAAGACCTCGATAGGATCATCCCTTTCATGCTCAAGTCCACCTCCCGCAAGCCCGCCCGCACGCCCGCCGTCATTTGCTGTATCGCGTTAGCGCTGCTGCTGGCCGCGTGCTCGTCGAATGACAAAAAGGAAAACATGACGGAGCGCGACTTGTATATGGAGGCGGAAAGATATCTGCGCAACGATAACTACGATTTAGCGGAAAAGGATCTGCAGTTATTGGAATCGCGCTTCCCGTTCGGTCCGTATGCCGAGCAGGCGCAACTCGAATTGATATACGCCCAGTATCGCGGCTACAAAGCCGATGCCGCGATCGCCTCGGCCGAACGTTTTATTCGCCTGCACCCGCAGCATCCGAACGTCGATTACGCCTATTACATGAAAGGCCTCGCCAACTACACCGAAGGCACCGGATTGATCGAGCGCTTTCTACCGACCGATATGACCGAGCGCGACCCTGGCAAGGCGCTGCAATCGTTCGAGGATTTCCGGCAATTATTGAATCGCTACCCCGACAGCGCTTTTGCAGGCGATGCACGGGCACGCATGACCTATTTGCGGGCGCGCCTGGCGCGCTACGAAATCAACGTCGCCAATTATTATTTTCGTCGCAAGGCGTACCTCGCCGCCGCCAATCGCGGTCGCTACGTAGTGGAAAACTATCAACAAACGGAAGCGGTGCCGGATGGCTTGGCCGTCATGGTGCAGGCCTATCAATTGTTGGATTTAAACGATCTCGCCAACGACGCGCTAACGGTACTGCGCACCAATTATCCGCAACATCCATCGCTGGATGCCAACGGCAACTTCATTAAAGAGTTCGACCTCACCGCTAGCCTGCAACGCCGCAGCCTGACCAACAAAATGACCTTCGGCTTATTGGATAATCCGCCGCCGCCGAAATTCGATAATCGGGCGGAGTATTTGAAGTACTAATTAGTAGTTGGTAGTTGGTAGTTGGTAGTTGGTAGTTGGTAGTTGGTAGAAACTATCTTCCCTAACTACTAAATACCAACTACTAACTACTATCACTCAGTCCCCCGCATGCCACCCCGAGGTAATCGGATAACGGCGGTCGCGCCCAAACCCTCTTTGAGTAATCCGCACGCCTACCGGCGCCTGACGACGCTTGTATTCGTTCAAATCCACCATGCGGATCACGCGCGCCACGGTGTCGCGCGAGAAACCCTCGGCAACGATCGCGTCCAAACTGAAGTCGTGCTCGACGTATAGCTCGAGAATACGATCCAGCTCATCGTAGGGTGGCAAGGTATCCTGATCCTTTTGATCCGGCGCCAATTCCGCCGACGGCGGCCGGTCGATAACGCGCTGCGGAATGACTGCGCGCCCCTCTATGGAATTACGATAGTTCGCCAGTTGAAAGACCAAGGTTTTCGGCACGTCCTTCAGGACATCGAAGCCGCCGGCCATATCGCCATACAATGTCGAATAGCCGACGGCCATTTCGCTTTTGTTGCCGGTGGTCAGCACCAGCGAACCTTTTTTGTTGGAGATCGCCATCAACAACACGCCGCGACAACGCGCCTGAATATTTTCCTCGGTTTTATCGGCGGCTAAACCGGCGAACTCCGCACTAAGCGCACCCATCACCGCGCCGTAAATCGGCTCGATGGGAATCGAGCGATACAACACGCCTAGGCGGCGCGCCTCCTCCTCGGCATCCTCGATACTCATCGCAGCGGTGTAGCGAAACGGCATCATCACCGCTTCGACGCGGTCCGGTCCCAGCGCATCGACCGCGACCGCAAGCGTCAGCGCCGAATCGATACCGCCGGACAAGCCCAACACCGCACCTTTAAAATGATTTTTGTTCACGTAATCGCGCACGCCCAACACCAGCGCCCTATATACGCTTTCGACCTCGCTGCACTGCGCGGCCTGCGCGCCGTCGGCAATACTGCAAGCCGCCCCATCCCACTGCGCGACCAGCGGATATAGTCCCTCGGTAAAGCTTGGCGCCGCTACACGCAGTTGGCCCGCGGCATCCACCGCCATTGAACCGCCATCGAAGACCAACTCATCCTGGCCGCCGATTAAATTGACATTGACGATCGGCATATCGCCTTCGCGCGCGCGCCGGCTAAGTAATTCAAGACGCTCGCTCTGCTTGCCGCGATGAAACGGCGAAGCGTTAAGATTCAGCAGCAAACGCGCGCCATCCTGTTTAGCGCGCAGAATCGGCTCTGGTTGCCAGATATCCTCGCAAATCGTAATGCCCACCGGCACGCCGCGCATCGGCACCACCGTCGCGCGATCGCCGGCGACGAAATAACGCTTCTCATCGAACACCTGATAGTTCGGTAATTCCTGCTTGGCGTATTCGGCGATGAGACTGCCGTTATGAATAACGCCGGCAACATTGTGCAAGCCGGCAGTGCTCAGCCTCGGATAACCGACCACTACATACCAATCGCCCACCGCCGTACAGATGCGCGCCAAGGCCCGCTCGATGCGCGGCTTGATACTGCTGCGCAGCAGCAAATCCTCCGGCGGATAACCGGTCAGCATCAACTCGGGAAATACCAACACATCGGCGGCGTGTTCCACGCGCGCAAGCTCAATGGCAGTGACGACCCGATCGGTGTTGCCATCGATATCGCCAACCAGCGGATTGAGTTGTGCCATCACAATGTTTAACTGCACTGCCATACCTCGGTCGATCGCGTGAAAGGCGATATTCTCAGCCAATTCGCCGCGCTTAGCAAAACCTGCGAAAAGATACGTTAGACTTAAGCCATTCCGATCGTGGCTTAACAATCAACCGATGCTCTATACCACAACATCCAACCCCGCGGCTTTGGCACCCCAGTCTCTGCCATCCAATGGGGCGCCATTTCGCGTTTATACTTGGTACCGTCTGGCGCTAACCGTCGTATTGCTGGCCATGCTGATTATCACCCGCCGCGACCCACTGGTGGGCCGCGATAATCCGCAACTGTTTATTGCGATTTGCGGCGCCTATTTTACTTTCGCACTGACTCTATTGATTGCTTTGCCGCAGGCCAAACAACTGAGCAGGCAACAGCTATTCGCCAATTTTTTTATCGATATTGTTCTATTGATCGCCCTCAATCATCTGTCCGACGGTACCACCGGCGGCCTGGGATTATTGTTATTGGTGAGCGTCGCCGCCAGCAGTCTGTTATTGAGCGGCCAAATCGCATTATTGGTCGCGGCGCTTGCGAGTCTTGCGCTACTCACCGACACCGTCTATCTACTGAATAGTGAAGCGCGCTCCAATCAAAGCCTGCTTACCGCCGGCACGCTCGGCATATTGTTTTTCGCCACCTCGCTGGGCTTTCAAATGCTGTCGCAACGCCTGCGCAGCTCGCAGCAACTCGCGCAGGAGCGCGCGGCCGACGTCGGCAAATTACAAAGCCTCAACCAACTGATTGTGCAACGCATGCGCACCGGCATTTTAGTTGTGGATACCGATGGGCACATCAAGATGGTGAATCAAGCCGCGGCCGAATATTTGCAGGCCGATCGCACGCGCAATGCCGATACCAACGCACTCACCACCATGCTGCAAAAGCAACTCGATAACTGGAAGAAAAACCCCGACACAGTCTCGAAGCCATTCCGCAATGCCGATACCGGCCCGGAATTAATCGCCCGCTTCACCGGGCTCAACCACGAGCAATCCAGCGATACTCTGATTTTCCTCGAGGATAGCGGCCAGCTCGCGCAGCGCGCGCAACAGCTCAAGCTGGCCGCCCTCGGCCGCCTCACCGCCAGCATCGCGCACGAAATTCGCAATCCATTGGGTGCGATCAGTCACGCCGGCCAATTGCTGCGCGAATCGCCGCAACTCGATAGCGGCGATCAGCGGCTCGCCGATATCGTCGTGAATCATTCGCACCGTATCAATAACATCATCGAAAACGTATTGCAGTTATCGCGGCGCACGCCGCCCAACCCGCGGCGCATCGACCTCGGCGCGTGGCTGCACGCCTATGTCGAAGAGTACCAACAGGGTCTGTCGAAAATCGCCGACATCTCCATCCAGGAAAAAGCGCTGGTGCAAATCAATGTCGATGGCGAGCAGCTGAGCCAAGTGTTGACCAATCTACTCGACAACGCGCTGCGCTATAGCGAAAAAGCAACAGGCAAAGCCAGCGCGACACTGATCATCAGCAAATGCGCAAAAGAACTGCCGCAGCTGGATGTAATCGACAACGGTGCAGGCGTGACCGAGCGCGATCAGGAAAAAGTGTTCGAGCCTTTTTTTACCACCGAACCCAACGGCAATGGGTTAGGGCTCTACATGGCGCGCGAACTCTGCGAAATCAATCAGGCGCGGCTACATTATCTGCGGCACGAAACGGGCAAGAGTTGCTTTCGAATCAACTTTTCGCACCCCGACCGCAAACCGCTTATCAATGAATAAAGCACACGATCTAATGGGCTTTCGGCAACTCCCAAGCGATGGGGCACCATGAAAAAGAAATTGGAAATTTTAATCGTCGACGATGAGCCGGATATCCGCGAACTGCTGGAAATCACCATCGGTAGAATGGGATTGAAAACTGCGGCGGCGGACTCCGTGGCGCAGGCATTAAAACTATTGGGCGAACATGAGTTCCGCCTGTGCCTGACCGATATGAAGCTGCCGGATGGCAGCGGCATGGATATTATCGAGCACATTCAACATGAACTACCGCAATTACCCGTCGCCATGATCACCGCATTCGGCAGCGTCGATATTGCGATCGGCGCACTCAAAGCCGGTGCGTTCGATTTCATTAGCAAGCCGATCGATCTGGAGCGGTTGCGCGGATTAATTCAAAGCTGCCTGCGCCTCGATGCCGCCGACGAGCCTATCAACTATAGCGATACAGCGCAGTTGGTCGGCAACACCGCGATCATGAAAGAGTTGCGCCGACAAATTGCCAAGATGGCGCGCAGCCAGGCGCCGATTTATATCAGCGGCGAATCGGGCAGCGGCAAAGAAGTGGTGGCGCGCCTGATCCACGCCAACGGGCCGCGCGCCAGCGGCGCCTTTGTACCGGTCAACTGCGGCGCAATTCCCGGCGAACTGATGGAAAGCGAATTTTTCGGCCACGTCAAAGGTAGCTTTACCGGCGCCTACGAAGACAAGAAGGGACTATTTGAAGCGGCGCACGGCGGCACATTATTTCTCGACGAAGTAGCCGATCTACCGCTTGCCATGCAAGTTAAATTGCTGCGCGCCATTCAGGAAAAAAGCATTCGCAAAGTCGGCTCCAACCAGGAAATCGGTGTCGACGTGCGCATTCTCAGCGCCACGCATAAAAACTTAAAACAAGAGATGGAAGAAAATCGCTTTCGCGGCGATCTATTTTATCGCATCAATGTCATCGAGATTCACGTGCCGAGTTTGCGCGAGCGTAAAGCCGATATCCCCTTGCTCGCCGACCGCATTCTGCGCGAACTCGCCAACGAGTGGCAGCTGCCCAAACCGATTCTCGATCAAAGCAGCCTAGCCACGCTCGACGCCTACGATTTTCCCGGCAATGTCCGCGAGCTGGAAAATATTCTGGAGCGCGCTTTCACGCTGTGCGAAGGCAACTGCATTTCCAGCGACGATCTGAAGTTATCGCCACCGCTGTCGCAACCCGCTGCATCGCCAATAACAACCCCCACTGAAAGCACGGCGCGCACCACGACCGTGGATTTCACCCAATTCGAATCGCTCGAAGCCTATCTCGAGCATATCGAAAAAGAGATTCTATTGCAGACGCTCGACCAGCAGCGCTGGAACCGCACCGCAACCGCAAAAGCATTGGGCATGACCTTTCGGCAGTTGCGTTATCGCTTGCAAAAACTGGGGCTTGACCGGGATGAGTGATTTATTTCCCCCATCGAACAATGAGTAGATTGGCACGGCACGCTCGCGAAATTATTTTTAGTAATCGAGCCATTTTCTTAGCAATTAAGGATGATTGCTATGCAAACCCATGGACGGGGTTATTCCCTCATTGAACTATTAACGATTATTTCCATATTGGCTATGCTGTTAATGGCAGCATCACCGCTCTTGAAGAACGTCGATGAAAATCGGCAGGTTAGTCAGATTTTTGAAATGCTGCGCCTTATCGAAACTGCGCGCAGCGCAGCGATTGGCACTGGCCGTATTATCACTCTATGCGGCAGCTCAGATGGTATTAGTTGTACGAAGAATTGGAAGTCCGCAACGGTTCTTATATTCGACGATCAAGACAACAATCATCAACTCGGCTCTCGCGAAAAAACGCTCTATCGAGCTCAAATGCCCAACGGTGAGTGGCATTGGCACGGCTCCAACAAACCGTATTTACGGTTTCGCTCGGATGGAACCTCGATCGAATGGGGACACTTTACTTTATGCCCCATAGGAAAAAAAAATAACTATGCCTCGCAAATTACACTTAACTTTGTTGGCCGACCTTACGCCAAACGATTATCCAAACAAGAGCTGGAGGCTAACGATTTATGCAATTAGCGATGCCAACAGCCTTTGTTGTCTGCCGTATAACTTGCACCTGATGCACCAATATCCTTTTGACCCTGGCCGTCCAAACGGAAGTTCAGACAATCTGTATCTTTCGCCTGCACTCCACCAGCTACCGGGACGGCTAGCAGAGTGTAACCGTTGCTCAGATCAATATTAGTAGTTTGATCCACTGTAACTGTGTAATAACCTTCCGGCGAGTTTGCTAAATTTAAATTGGCGGTGGTGCCATAAGCGTTATTTTGAAAATAATATTTCTCCTGTGCTGCCGCCGCGCTCGTTAGGGCATTAATTGCATCCGAACGCCGCCCCCTCATTGCATATTTTTGGTACGCTGGTAATGCCACCGCAGTCAAAATACCAATGATCGCCACAGTGACCATCAGCTCGATCAAAGTAAAACCACGCATGGCTATTTTCATATCACAATCTCGATCATTGAATGGGCAGCTCTTTCCAAGACATTCTGCGGCCGGACAAGGTCACGTTATGAAACCGCTGATTTGCATACGAGTCGGACATCGAGCCCTGCGTAATATCCAAATACTTTTGATTTGCGCCCAACCCGACCGAAACGATACCAGATGAAAAAAACTGGCCGCGCCCCAAGTCCGTAGAGAAGAGTATGAGATGCGTACCAGTCGAGGTGGTTCCGCTCAACGGATCGGTTGGCGATGCGGTGCCCGTCGTCAAGCTGGCCGCAATTCTGCGGCTCGAACCCAAGGGGCTACATTTATCGCCACTAGTCGTATATGCAGTAATAAAAAGGCTATCGAAAAACTGCTCCGTTACATCAACGTCCCGCTCTGCAGTGCCATTAAAATCGAAATACCATCCACCGGCCGACTGTATCGCTTGCGCTAAACCGGAATAATTATTAACAGCGACGCTATTGATCAATACCGGCTGACCACTGCTATCCGTAATAGATCCATCGCTATAGAGTTGAATGCCCGTAGTATTGATCAAGCTGCTTTTTGCCACCGGGCTGGTAGTGGGGACACCACCGGACATTAGCTCTTTGATACCGTAATAACTCATCTGTTTATTGGAGAGAACATCGGAGCTTACATAGAAGCGACCACTGCCCGCGTAAACCCATGCTTGGCCGGAGACATCGCGCACTGCAAGGGGCGCCATGGAGAACGGTTGGCCATTGTGCGGAGTATTCGTATTGCCCGATAACAATGTGCTAAAGGTCGGCGCTCCAAAACTTAAACCGGCAGGCATAGTCATGCGGATTAAATCACCCGTGGGATCAAGTTGCGGTGAAGCGCCCTGACCTATCGTGCCAAAATAAACCACCTCATCGCTGTAATCTGTATTCCAATCTTGAGTCGTCATATCGCCGACGAAACTATTGGCAGCCCCGCTAATCGGGAACGAATCAACCACCGTAGTCGTGGTATTCGCATCCACCCAAGTAAGGGTATTCAAATTATAAACAAATACCCCTGCCTGCTGATTACTCACCGCGTTTATCATTGCCAGTTGTTTGCTGGCCGAGTCGGTGCCAGCAGGGCCCGACCCCATAACCAAATACCATTGGTTGGCGCTTGGATTCTTGTAATCGGTGCCATTAGGTACCCGCCGCTTCACCACCGTCGGCTTGCTCACGGTAAACCCTAGGGTCGGCTGACTAAGCTCGCCAAGTAATTGCGGAGGGTTTTCAGGATTTGTTATGTCGAATACCAAGTAAGCTGAACGCAAAGTACGATTTCCGGTATCGAGCCCACTGGTCTGATCGGTATTTGCGTTGACGATCATATCGCCACCGCCAAGCCGAAAACCCACCACCAAGATAGTACCCCAGCCATTAGGATGGTCGCAGGTTGTCACATCGGGGCAGGCATCGGAGAAAATATTGACGTCGAATTGCTGCGGTGTGCCATCGACGTAATACACATGTTGATAAGCGGGATCCGTGAGCCATTGTAAATGCGGTAATAAATTATACGGTACGTAAGCCCATAACTCGCTACCCAGCGGCGATTGACTTGCATTGTTAGTCGCATTCGGAGCGTTATAAAAGCCGTTAGTGGCCGCATCAAAAAAGCCGCCGTTGAATGCGTGCAACATTCCATCGTTAGCGCCGGCATAAAGGACTTGACGCCTATTTTTATAACGCGCTTTAAACTCTGTGTAACTCGTATCGCCGTAAAGACTATCGTAGCTCTGTGCCGGCGCCCCTACCATTAATGGCGCCGAATGCACGACATCGCCTAAGCGCAAGGTTTGTGCGCCATTGCCGTCATTCTGATCGATCTTCCGCACCCGGTAACCGCTCTGATCGACCCCGCGAATATAATTAATCAGCTTAGTCGCATTTGATCCGCTAACACTATCCAAACCCAGCAGCCTAGCTGGATCGAAATTTGTGTCGTTGGTCGATGCATTGATAGTGGGAAAATTAGTAACGGTAAAATCTTTGATCTCGCCGCTATCAATAACCCCATTATTATTGGCATCGATCCAGGTAAAAATGTAACGCCCGGTACTCGCACTTGCGGTATACGCTCGCTGTGTTAAAGCGGCGCTATCCGACAACGATGCTAGTTGTTTGCCCGCATCCCAAATAGGCTGTAGCGCGGGCGTCAACTGCTCGGCCAGCACATCGGTGTTCAACGCGGCTCCTCCCGAAGTGGTTCGAGTGACGCGTAACACATCCTGCGCGTTAACTTTATCTTGCCTAAATTTAATAACGTTATCGTTGGCATCTAAAACGCCATTGTGATTGGTATCTTCGCGAATGCGGCCCTGGTCGTCGATAAAAAATGCTCGTACTAACCCAGTCCAAGTTACCGCTGTCGTATTATTTGCAGTGCGTGGTTGGTACAGCGCCTGATAGATAGCCGCAGTCCCGACCGAAGAGTTTGCCACCACGGCAGCCGCAGCCGCGGAGCTTGTGCCCTGCAACACATTATCGAAGGCCGAGGTAAGGCCGGCTACCATATTGGCCGGCTGGCTCGCCAGCGTATAGGTATCGGGAAGTAGCGTGCCATCGCTATAGACTGCACCCTTGGCATTCCACTCCGAGGTTAAATCGGGCGAAGGCACCGCAGCAACGCCAAACTTATCATTATTCGAATCCTCAAAACCACCCCACTTGGCTGCTCGCCACAAGGTGTTGTCCTTACCTACCGGTGGAGCGGTGCTGTATTCCTGCGTATCGACAATAAATGTTTTTACCATTTGATCGCCGATTATATCGGTGCGAATATCGTGGGTATGCGCCCACCAAGCCAACGCTGCTAAACCGTCGCCATGCTCATTGCCATAATCATGAGATGCATCGTATCCCTCGCGGCTGCCGATATCGTTTTCCAATGAGGCCGTGTGAATCCCCTTATTGACTGCGTCGGTACATTCAGTTGTACAAATGGGGTCATCCGTCGCCGTGTTTGAGCCAAACGCATAGCCCGGATTATTAGGATTTCTGTAGCCATCCGGTAAATAGTTTTGTCGATGCGTATTTTTATCGCCGACATATAAAGTAAAGTTTTTTTGACAACTACTCACGATGGGATCGCTCCATGCAGGGCTTCCCGCCGTGCCAGCACCGAGCACCGGAAATCCATCCTGCTCTCCTGCAGTTAAAGGCCCGCCATTGGTAGAAGGTGGATTCCAAAAGCTGTTAGTAGGACCGAGATTCATCAGATAACGTAGGCCTTCATAATACAGCTCGGCATCTGGGTCGTTTGACTTATACGCATTGTTAAACAGCGCAAACTGATTAATATAATTGATAATGCCACTATTAATCGGCGACACGCCGTTAACCCCAACTTTGCCACTTAACTTATCGGGGTCTTTAATCACTAAACCTTGCGCATCGATTTCCGCGTTGGGATTTATTTGTATCCCACCGGTGCCAGTGGGCATTTGCGAGCCGATGTATTTCGCATTACTACGCAACACCCCGCCATTGATAGCATTACCGGATCGCCCTGTATAACTAGTCAATGCGTATTTCATTTTCAAAGAGTTTTTTTGCAACAACCCCTCTGGCTTGTACCAAATATTCGTGCCGTCGGTGTATTTGATACAATTGGCTTCCAAACCGCCGGCACTGCTGCTGGGATCGCAAGCTTTAACAATGACATTAATATCGGAATCCCCCCCCACTGTCAGCAATGTCGGAGTAGGGTAGGTAGTAGTAACCGTTGGTGCGACCGTTGGGCAGGTGTAACCACTTCGAATATAAGTCGTGGTGACGGTTGTTTTCGTATTGCCGTTGTTATAGCTATAAAAGCGTGTTTTATGTAAGCTTTTACCCGCCGACAAGCCGGACCAATTATTAACGACCAACAAGCTATTAGCGGCCTGATAGGTTTTTGCAACGACTTGCGTACAACTGCAACTAGTAGGATTTTGATCACTACTGTTAGATTTAGTACATTTACCGGGCGAATTAGACACACTACAAGAACACGCGCTGGTGGTCGTACTGGTAGTGGCAGGTGCAGTAAAATTAGTAGAGGTAAACGGCGTTACGGTGGAGGGATTATTTACAATAGAAGCACCTCCTGCCGTTGCAGTCAATCCGCCGCTATTAATGCCTTTAAGAACAAAACTCCAGTCATCGAAGCGGCGCGTACGAATTAACATAGTTTGCGCACCGGTGCCGGCAGTATCGATTAAACGTGCCCCCCCTGTCATCGCCCCGCGAAATTCATCGAGCGCCGTCATCGTGGCCCAGTTAAGAAAGTTACCGCTAAACTTACCAGAACAGGTGTGATTAGTCGCTTTACCATCCGGCTTAAAAAAATGCGGTGCAGCGTCCGTGCGCGGACCTGTTGCCTGCTGATCGGTATTGGTATTCGAGTAAGTTGTCGTGTCGTAGGTATAACATTTTTCGGAGTCGAAATAGCCGATATAGGTTTGAGCGGGCAAGTAACAAATACCCATATCGACGCTACTGCTGCCGTTCCAATATTGGTTCGTTAATCTACCGCTACAATACGAGCTTGCGCCATCTGGATAACCTTCCGCCTGCTGCGTCAGCTCTACCGATAAATCGACCATCAAAAATGGATCGGCACCAGTCACTGCTAGCGGCGGCGCCGATGAGTAATCACCAGCGCTGGCTGTTGCGCCGGTCGGCCCCAAACTGCCAAGTGCGAAGCTATTAGAAATAAATAAAATACTGCTAACAGCCAGTACGAAGATATTGGCGAATCGATTGAACAAGCGGTAAATACTCATGGTCTCATCCCCTGGAATAAATCCAGATTTGGTTCGCGCAAAAATCAATGAGGTGCCGTCATGCGAAAGGTACTCTGCAGCATCACTTCGGTATTACCTGCGGCACTGATGCCGCGCGCTGTAATTCGAAACAACGCATCGCCCAGATCACTACTTATTAGTGCGCCAGCATCGTCGCCATTGATGAAGCACCGAAACTCAATAATATATTTGGCCTGCAAGGGTGTGCCACCGACATTAACTGCATTGCCGCTGCTAACGAGATTGCCGCTGCTAACGAGATTTCGATGGCGATTGTTATTGCCCCACACATCGAGTGTACTGTCGCGCCAGGGCTCGACGGGAATAACACCACCCGGTGCTAAATCGCATGCCGCTTGGCCGCCGGTATTACTACCTAAAAAGCAGTATCCATTGGTGCATGTACTGTTAAAACGGTGTGTGCCTCCGGTATTTTGAAGGTCGGCGTTGGTAATTCCGGCATTTATTAAAAATGCCTCCGCTTGCGCCAATGCCGCTTCGGCAGCATTAAATGCCTGGTGCCGCTCCTGGCTGTTATTCGCCATTTTTAAATCCAATGTGGCGCCGCGCATCACCGCTACACCTAATAAAGTCACGACGAGCAGAATAACCAATGCAACGATTAAGACGACACCGCGCTGCTCATTCCTGATATTTATCGGTACAACTTTCTGCACGATGTTAGCCTCGGTACGCATTGCGCAATTGCACAGTGATCGGCACGATTTGCCACACATAACCGCCGCCTTTATTGAAGTCGGCACCGGTATCGAAATGCAGCGTTTGCTGCGCGGTACTATCGGTCACTTTATTGCGAGAGCGCATCAGTAACTGCACACGCACACTAGCGACGCGGCTCCACGCCAAAAATGCCGAACCCGAGGTGGTGCTGGTGGTCAGCGGAGTATCGCGCGTAATTTGATCGGCGCTTACATAGGTGTTGGCCTGTCCATCCGCGGCGAAATCGGTATCCACGCCGTAATAAACACGCATATCCTCCACGCCCAATACCAACTCCTGGGCGGCAGCAACTCCACCCCCCTTTTTATTTAGAGCAATCATCCAGAGCGCATTGACATTTGAATCAATACTCGAAGGTGCCACGTAATATAAAGTATTCAATAGCGGCATAATTTTTGAGTCCGGCGCGCCAGGTAATGGGCCTGTCGGTAGAGGAGTCGCCGCCTCCCATGGACAACTGCTCGCTGTACAAAGCCCACTGTAATAGGTGGACCCCGCTAACAATTGCCCATGTAACGTCGTAGTTTTATTTCCCGGTGCAGGGCTGGTACCTACGGCATGACCCAATTGATCGGAAGGGAGCGCAGCCGGTAATGTCTCTTGAAAAATGGTCTGATACTGGCAATTGGCTGAGGCGTACACCATGATCGTACCAGCTGCATTACCATCCGCTGCCGATTGCTGTGTATTGAGGGTGAATGTACTGCCAGTATGCGATTTCACGGTTAAAGCATTATCAATGTCTGCGCGGCGCACCAAAATAGCGTCGGTGCCGGACAATACCGGCGATGCGGCCGGTCGGGGGAAGTCGGTCGGTAATGTCGGCCCGGAAGAATGCCCGTCAAACCCTTGCACACCTTGCAGCTTATAACGTGCGCCAGTCGTAGGATTTAATGCGCTCACTAAATTATTAGGATAATAATTATTTCTTTTCGGCGAGCTTGCCGACGAGTCGTTGCTACAGCCGAAATTGCCGGCCTCGCGAATGTCAGCGCTCAAATAGGCGGCGGCATAACGCGCATTTTCCTGAATAAATGCGACCTCCTGATTGTAGAGATAGGCCTGTTTACTGGCGAGAAAACTACTCAAAACCCCCGCCAATACGATCAACGCGATAACCATCGCCACCATTAACTCGATCAGCGAAAACCCTCGCGTCCGGCGCTGCATCTCGAAACATTGTTTTAGCCTAAAAGCGTTTGATGTCATGGCGCCAATCGTTTATTGATAAATTTGCGAGGATAAAACGTACTTATATTTATCGGCATCGCTAGCGCTTACCTTATCCAAATCGTAGTGAACCGTAATCTTCACGGTTGTATAAGGATTGCCGCCAATGATTGCCAACACTTCACCGACACCGCCAGGCAAACTGCTGGCCATACGCGATTGCCACTTAAATTGATCCCACTGACGCAACTCGATAGCAGTGCAGCTCTTGGTATCGCAGCCATTATCTATCCCAGCGTCGGCAATACCCATGGTATAGAGGCTGGCTTGCGATTTATTCGCGCGAATGCGCTCCAACATATCTTCCGCCAACAATTCGGCCTGCGAATGCAAAAATGCCTGCCGACCAGTGACAAGACCGCGCGTTTGCATACCGGCGAAGCCCAGTAGCCCAATGGCCAATATGAGTAGCGCGATCATAACCTCGATCAAGCTGGAGCCTTGTTGATGCCTGCGATTGATTATGGGCATGTGAGTGCACCGTCCTTCACATCCTTATAGATACCGCTGGCATCTTGATTTGAATATAAAAATTGTCCTGCGCCAACCTTCAGTAAAGCCCGCGCGAATTTCACATTTTTTCCGGCATCGCACAACCATAGCGTTAGTGGATTTGGCTCGCTCACATGGCCACTGTTAAAAAAGGTAATATGACTTTGCGCCACTGCCGGCGCGGAATTATCTACAACTCGCAGCGTGTTACCGGAAAGGCCTGGATGCTTACGTACAATAGTATCTCCCGACTCATAAGTGCCCACGTTAACTTTCTTGTCACTCTCGATAAAGATGAACCAACCATCCCCCCAATTACCGCTACAGGACTGATAATTATCATTGCTCGGGCAAAGAGTTACATAACGGCCACGCGATACGGCATCAGAGCGCGCAAAATTCAAATCGCCGCGTAGGTCGCTCAGCTGGCTCTGTACTCGATTGGCCCTGACCGTATCGGTAAAGTTAGGTGCGGCAATGGCGATCAGGATTGCGGCGATAGTAATCGCCACCATCAACTCGACCAAAGTAAAACCTGCGCTACGCCTTTTCATAGACCTAATCTTGTATGGAGTGCTAGACATATAGCAAAGCAACCCTCAGAAGGTGAAAGTGTTCCGGACGAGTGGTGTAATTGGCCGCGTCGACGGCAGCGGCCAGCGCTTTTTCAGAAATACCGTTATTGTTGGCTCAAGCGTAGCTTATTGCTCGACAATCCGCAGCTCGCGCGGCAGCGAGAAGGTGATGTGTTCGGCGATGCCGGGGGCTTCGAGGGGGGCGGCGGCGCCGAGGCTTTGCAGGCGCTCGATGACTTGTTTGACCAGCACTTCGGGCGCGGAGGCGCCGGCGGTGATGCCGATCTGTTTTTTATTGTGCAACCAGGCCGGCACGATGTCGGCGGCCGAATCGATTAAGTAGGCGTCTGCACCCATGCGCGCGGCCAGCTCGCATAGACGATTGGAGTTGGAGCTATTCGGCGAGCCGACTACGAGAACCAGATCACATTCCGCCGCCAGCGCCTTCACCGCATCCTGACGGTTTTGCGTCGCGTAGCAAATATCGTCCTTGCGCGGGCCGTGAATTTTGGGGAAGCGCGTGCGCAGCGCATCGATAATTTGCGCCGTGTCGTCCATCGATAAGGTGGTTTGCGTGACGAACGACAATGCATCGGGATTTTTAACTTCAAGCGTCGCCACTTGCCCGACGTCTTCGACCAGATAAATCGAGCCACCGTAGCTGTGGTCGTACTGCCCCATGGTGCCTTCGACTTCGGGGTGGCCTTTGTGACCGATCAAAATACATTCGCTGCCGGCGCGACTATAGCGCGTCACTTCGATATGCACCTTGGTGACGAGCGGACAGGTCGCATCGAATACTTTCAGGCCGCGTTGATCCGCCTCGCTGCGCACCGCCTGCGATACGCCGTGCGCGCTGAAAATTACGATGGCATCGTCGGGCACTTCGACTAACTCATCGACGAAGATCGCGCCGCGCTCGCGCAAATTATCGACCACGAATTTATTGTGGACGACTTCGTGGCGCACATAGATGGGTGCGCCGAACACGTCGAGCGCACGATTGACGATTTCGATGGCGCGATCGACGCCAGCACAGAAACCGCGCGGATTTGCTAACCGGATCGGCAGTAATTCGCTCACACCTTCACCCTATCGTTTATCGGTTACTGCGTCGCTGAATGATGCGCGCTCGCCGGTCGCATCGTTCACTACATCGACAATAGCCACGTCGAAAATCAATGCCTGCCCGGCCAATGGATGATTAAAATCGACCGTCACTTCGTCCGCGCCGATATGCTTGACCACGCCTGGCAATTCGGCCTTGCTGGCATCGGCAAACGAAATCACCAGCCCCTCGTGCAACTCCATATCGGCCGCGAAGGCCGCGCGCTTGAAAACCTGCACATTGTTCGGGTTCGGCTGTCCGAACGCCTCTTCCGGCAACACAATAAATTGCGCCGTTGCCCCCTTGTGCAAACCCAGCAGTTTACGCTCGAAACTCGGCAGTAAGTTGCCATCGCCAAACACGAATGTCGCCGGCGCTTTATCGAAGTTCGAATCGACAATATCGCCTTCGACCAGCTTGAGTGCAAAGTGCAAGGTGATCTTGCTGGTGGTGGTGATAATTTCTGCGGGCACGGCGTCTTCCATTAAGGCTTCACTTCGTTGCGCGAAGGCTTATTCTGAGAGGAATTGTGATGCTGCGGATGCAGCACCATATCGAGCAGCATAAGTCCGGCGCCGATCGTAATCGCCGAGTCGGCGATATTGAAAGCCGGAAAATAATGATCCCCGTAATGCACGGAAATAAAATCGACCACATAACCGAAGCGCAGCCGATCGATCACATTGCCGAGCGCACCGCCGAGCACCAGCGTTAAACTCGTCATCAGCAGCGTCTGCCCGCGCTTGAGCCGCGCCATCCAGACCGCGATAACGACGCCGACCACCAAAGCGATCGCGCTGAAGAACCAACGCTGCCAGCCGCCCGCATCGTGCAGAAAACTAAACGCGGCACCGGTATTGTGCTGCAAGGTGATATTAAATACCGGCAGAATCACTTTCGGCACGCCGTACTCCAAGGTCAACGTAGCCCACATTTTCACCAATTGATCGACGATGATCACGATCACCGCCAGGCGATACCAGGTCAACGGCAAGCGCGTCTTAAAGCGCAGTGCGCTGAACATCGAGATCGGTTCGTTATCACGCATAGTTGCGCACCTCGCCGGCGCCGTCGACATTATCGATACAACGTCCGCACAGCTCGGGGTGTTTAGCGTGGCTACCGACATCGATCAGATGATGCCAGCAGCGCGCGCACTTGGTGTACGTCGTTTTCTGTACCGCCACCGCTAAACCTTCAATATCGGTTGCCAGTGCCGTCGCGTTAGCGGATGCCCGCGCAGTCGCTAACGACTGCACGGAAACCGACGACGTGATCAAGACAAAACGCAGCTCATTGCCAATCGCTTGCAGTTGCTGCGCCAATTCGCCGTCGCAATATAATGTGACCTCGGCTTCCAGCGTGCCGCCAATCAAACCGTCGCGGCGCTGTCCTTCCAATACGCGATTCACAGCGGTTTTTACCACCATCAATTGCTGCCAAAACATTTCGCCAAATTTTTCGTTGCCCTGCAACGCGGTTAAACCGTTGTACCACTCGGTAACGAATACCGTCTGTGCCGCCTCCGCTGACTGACCAACGACATCCCTACCTGGAATAAATGCGAACAACTCTTCGGCAGTGAAACTCAATACCGGCGCGATCCAGCGCACTAACGCTTCGATAATATGGTACAGCGCGGTCTGCGCCGACCGCCGCGCCAGACTATCGGCCTTACAGGTGTATTGACGATCTTTGATGATATCGAGATAGAAACCGCCCAACTCCACGACGCAGAAATTATGTACTTTCTGATACACCAAATGGAATTGATAGGCATCGTACGCGGCGATAATTTCCTGCTGCAGGCGCGCCGCGGCATCGACGATCCAGCGATCGAGTGCCAGCATATCCGCGAACGGCACCGCATGTTGTTTAGGCTCGAAGCCATTCATATTGGCGAGCAGAAACCGCGCGGTATTGCGAATGCGGCGATAGGCATCGCCGGTGCGTTTAAAGTTTTCGTCCGATACCACCATTTCATTGCGGTAGTCGGTGGCCGCAACCCACAGCCGTAAAATATCCGCGCCCAGCGTTTTCATCACCGCCTGCGGTGCGATCACGTTGCCGAGCGATTTCGACATCTTGCGGCCCTGCGTATCGACCGTGAAACCGTGCGTCAACACCGCGCGATACGGCGCATTGCCATTGATCGCGATGGCCGTTAATAACGACGATTGAAACCAGCCGCGATGTTGATCCGAACCCTCTAAATATAAATCGGCCGGATACTGCAGTTCCGCGCGCTCGTTCACCACGCAGAAGTGCGTGACACCCGAATCGAACCAGACATCGAGCGTATCGGTTACTTTTTGATAATGTTCGGCATCGGCACCCAGCCATTCGTTGGAGGACAAGAGGCTCGCATCCAATTCAAACCACGCATCGATACCCTTTTCTTCGACGAGCAATGCGACCTTCTCGATCAACTGCTGCGTTTGCGGATGTAATTCAGCGGTATCTTTATGGACGAACAATGCGATCGGCACACCCCAGGTGCGCTGCCGCGAGATACACCAGTCGGGACGGCCCTGCATCATGCCGTCGATGCGCGCCTTGCCCCAGCCCGGCATCCACTCGACCTTATCGGAGGCGGCGAGCGCCTGTTCCAGCAAACCGCCCTGCGACATGCTGATGAACCACTGCGGCGTGGCGCGAAAAATGATCGGCGTTTTATGCCGCCAGCAATGCGGATAGCTGTGTTGCAGCGGCTGGAAATGCAACAGCGCGCCGCGCTCGCGCAATACTTCGATAATTGCGTCGTTGGCTTTGAATACATGCTGACCGGCGAATAATTCGGTGTCCGGTAAAAACACGCCGTTGGCGCCGACCGGATTCAGTAACGCCAGGCCATATTTTTGGCCGACTACGAAATCGTCCTGACCATGCCCCGGTGCGGTATGCACCGCGCCGGTGCCCGCTTCAGTAGTAACGTGCTCGCCGAGAATGATCGGTACCTGGCGCGCATAAAACGGATGCTGCAATAACAAACCTTCTAACGCTTCACCTTTGACGCGCGCGACGACCTCGCTGCGCTCCGCGCTGTAGCGTTGCATGGTCGCGCCCTCGAGAGCCTCGGCCACTACCAACAACCACTCTTTATTTTCTTTGGTGAAGCGCACCAGCGCATAATCGAGTTCGGCATTCAACGCGACCGCCAAGTTGGCCGGCAACGTCCACGGCGTCGTGGTCCAGATCGGCACCGCCACTTCGCCCGGCAAATTAATATCGGCGTTAAAGCGTTGCAGCAGCGCCGCGCGATCGACGGCGGCAAACGCCACATCGATCGCCGGCGAGGTTTTATCCTGGTATTCGACTTCCGCTTCGGCCAGCGCGGACGCACAGTCCAGACACCAATGTACCGGTTTGAAACCTTTGTGCAGATGGCCGTTGGCGGCAATTTTTCCGAGCGCGCGAATTTCATCGGCCTCGAATTTGAAATTCATCGTCAGATACGGTTTATCCCAGGCGCCGACAATGCCGAGCCGCTTAAAGTCTTCGCGCTGGCCATTCACTTGCGCCAAGGCATAGTCACGACAATGCGTGCGAAACGCCGCCGCATCGATTTTAACGCCCGGCTTACCGAATTTTTTCTCGACATTGAGTTCGATCGGCAATCCGTGGCAATCCCAGCCCGGAATATACGGCGCATCGAAGCCGCTCAAGGTTTTAGCCTTGACGATCACATCCTTCAGTATTTTATTGACCGCGTGGCCGATATGAATATCGCCGTTCGCATACGGCGGGCCATCGTGCAGTACGAATTTTTCGCGTCCGGCACGCGCCGCGCGAATGGCCGCATACAAATCCTGCTGTTGCCATTGTTTAAGCATTTCCGGCTCGCGCGTCGCCAGATTGGCCTTCATCGGAAAGTCGGTTTCAGGCAGGTTCAATGTGTGTTTGTAATCGGTCATATCGCTCTACAGTTGCGAGAAAAACTTAAAATTAAATTACTTGCCGGCGACGCCAAAAAAAGCGCGCCCGCTATCGATATCGCATTGAATCTGTTGCTTTAACGCATCCAGCGAGGCGAATTTGCATTCGTCGCGCAGCTTCTTGCGGAATATCACGGTGATATTGCGCTGATAAATATCGCCGTCAAAATCGAAAACATGCACTTCTAAAATTGCTTTAATCAAATCGCCGATGGTCGGACGCGTGCCGATATTGGCGACGCCGAACAGCGTATTGGCGGCGGCACCTATTACTTCTACCGCATAGACGCCAGCCAGTGGCGCGCGCAAACGCCGCAGATGCATATTCGCGGTCGGCGTGCCCAATTGGCGCCCCAGTTGCTGCCCCATCACCACGCGGCCGGTAATACTGTACGGCCGACCGAGCAAGCGTTCGGCGGTGGCAAAATCGGCTGCCTCCAGCGCGGCGCGAATACGCGTGCTGCTCACGCGCTCGCCGTCGATCACCACCGAATGTGTGGCCGCCACCTCGAAACCTAAACGGGCACCGGCCGCCTGCAAAAACGCAAAATCGCCGGCGCGATTCTTGCCAAAATGTAAATCGTCGCCGACCACGATATAACGCACGCCGAGCCCTTCGCAAAATACGCGGCGCACGAATTCGTCGGCGCCCATCTCGCTGAGCTTGCTATCGAAGCGAATGCGCAACACGCGGTCGACACCCAGTTCGCGCAATGCCTGCACTTTTTCCTGAAAGCTGAGCAGGCGCGGCGGCGCTTGCAGCGGCGCAAAAAACTCCCGCGGCAACGGCTCGAATAAAATCACCGTCACCGGCAATTGCAGTTCGCGCCCCTTCTCGATCAGCCGCTCCAATACCGCGCGATGGCCCCGGTGCACGCCGTCAAAAGCGCCGATCGTGGCGACGCAGCCACGGTGGCGGGGACGTAAATTATGCAGACCGCGAATAAGCTCCATCGGGCCGATAAGCTCCATTGGCTGGTCATTGAGCAGCGTGGAAAAATTGAATGGGCGATTATAACGTAGTCCGCTCGATAACGTAGTCCGCTCGATAATGCAGTCCGCCCGCGCAGGCCAGGGCGGCACCGACAAATTAGCGTTAGATGCGCGTCGGGCTGCGTAAATGCCGCGGTCGCAGGCCACCGAGCCACAGCGCGCCGCCATATACCGCGAGGCCGGCGCCGCACAGCGCCGCCAATACCGCAACGCGCTGCCACCACGGCCAATCGAGCCAGCGCGCGGCATCCGGATTGAGTAGCCAAAGTGCCCAGCCCATCGCCAGCGACGACGCCGCCAATTGAACCACGAAGCGCCGCCAGCCCTGCTCCGGCCGAAACACACCAGCCGCGAACAAGCCGCGCGCCAACAGCCCCGCATTCAACCACGCCGATAGCGACATGGCCGCGGCCAAGCCGACGTGACCCAGGCGCCAATATAGATGCAGCGGAATCACCAGAATCAGGTTAAACACCATATTCGAAACCATGGCGATAATGCCGATGCGCACCGGTGTTTTCATATCCTGGCGTGCATAGAAACCTGGAGCGAGAATTTTGATCAGCATGAACGCGCTCAGTCCGGTCGATACCGCCGCCAATGCGTACGAGGACATCAGCACGTCGTGCGCGGTGGTTTTGCCATAGCGAAACAGCGCGATTTGAATCGAGTGTCCCACCACCATCAGCGCCACGGAGGCCGGCATGCCGATCAATAGAATCAGGCGCAGCGCCCAATCCAGCGTGCGCGAAAAATTGGCCGGCGAAGCCGTCGCCTGATCGCGCGCCAGACTCGGCAAAATCACCGTGCCGATAGCAACCGCAAAAACACCGAGCGGCAATTCGTGCAATCGATCGGACAGATACAGCCACGACACGCTGCCGGGCGGCAGAAACGACGCGATCACGGTATCGAGCAGTAAATTAATCTGGCTGACCGAGACACCAAATAGCGCCGGCAGCATCAAGCTTAAAATGCGCCGCACCCCCTCATCTCGTGGCGCCCACCGCGGGCGCGGCAATAAATCCAGACGACGCAAAAACGGCCACTGAAACATCCACTGCACAATGCCCGCGAGCAACACTCCCCAAGCCAACGCATACGAGGGCTCCGCAAAAAGCCGCGTCGAGAGGAATGCCGCGCCGATCAGCACCACATTGAGCAATACCGGCGCGAATGCCGGCGGTCCGAAGCGGCCAAACGAGTTTAAGATCGCGCCGGAAAAACCGGTCATCGAAATTAAAAACAAATAGGGAAACGTGATGCGAATTAAATCGCTGGTAAGCGCAAACTTAGCCGGCTGATCGATATAACCCGGCGCGAATAACGCCGTCACCGCCGGCGCCGCGATCACCACCAATACCGACACGCCGATCAAGCTCGCGCCGAGCACTCCCGACACGCGATCGACCAGCGCGCGCACCGCCTCCAGGCCGCGCTGTTCGCGATACTCGGACAACACCGGCACGAACGCCTGCGAAAAAGCGCCCTCGGCGAATAAGCGGCGCAGGAAATTGGGAATTCGAAATGCGATATAAAATGGGTCGGTGGCGGCGCCGACGCCGATAAAATAGCTGAAGCTCATATCGCGCACCAAACCCAATACGCGCGACACCATCGTCAGCAGGCTTATAAAAAAGCTGGAGCGCAATAAGCCGGGGGATTTTTTTTGTTCGAGTTCGGTCATCGAGTAATCTTAGAAGGCTATTTTTTAATTGTAGGTCGGACTTCAGTCCGACACTGAATTGGTCGCTCGCGTCGGACTGAAGTCCGACCTACAACTGTTCTGATTTATTAGCAAAGCTCGCGCTGCCACAACGGTCGATAATGCGTCGCACCGCTCTCGCGCTCGCTTCGATACAAAGCCAGACTTTCAACGCCCACCTCGATCGCGCAAGGTGGTACCGCCAAATCGTGCACCAATGCGCCGCGCGCCAAACGCATCAGCGTGACATGCGGTCGCAATGGTTTGCCATCGTAAGCGACGCCGATTTCGCGCAGCCCGGCGGTCAACGCTTTGCGCATAGCGCGCAGCGGCTCGATCGCCTCGCCAACCGCCGCCAATAACCGCGGCCGGGATATATCCGGCCACCACTGCAAGCTGGTTAAATTCAGCCGGCTCGACACCGCCGTAGAATGATCCGCCACGGAATCCATAACTACGCGCTCGCCCAACTCGCATAGCGCCAATAGTTTCGCGCCATCGGTGTCGCCGAGAAAAGCCAGCGTTATATGCCAATCGCGCTCGTCCAACCACAACCAATCCTTAGGGTGCGGTAAACGCGCACATAATTTGCCGAACTCTAACGTTGCGGCTGCAGGCATCGGCACTGCAAAAAATAATCGCATCGGCGCCATCGGTCAGCACCATATCTGTCGCAAGCGCTGTCGATGTAGTTGCAGCCACTGTAGAGCAATTATCGTGTGCGCGTTGCACAGGCCGCCATCTTGCAAACATTGCAGCGCGCCGGCAAACGGCAATACCTGCACGCGAATATCCTCGCCCTCTTCGGCCAAGCCATGCACGCCGCCGGCAGCGCTTAAATCGCAGCGCCCGCAAAATAAATAGAAATACTCGTTGCTGCCGCCGGGGCTGGAAAAGTATTCGCAGACAAACTCCATTTCCCGCACCGCGATGTCGGCTTCTTCGAGCGCTTCGCGGCGCGCCACCTGCTCGGGGCTTTCGGCGCTATCGATTAAACCGGCAACCAACTCCAACAGCCAGGGACTCGCGACCGGCGATGCGCTATTGTCGAGCGTCAATGCGCCGACCCGAAATTGCTCGACGAGCGCGATCGCATCGAGCGCGGGATCGTATAGCAAAACTCCAACCGCGCGATGGCGCTGCACGATCTCGCGGCTTAGCTCGTTGCCCCAACCGCCGGCGAATTGGCGATGGCGCAGTTGCAGCTGCCGCAGCTTTAAAAAGCCGTCGTAGCCCGATTTATTTTCGAGCACTTCGACGTCGGCATGCGTAAAGCCATTATCCGCTTCAACCGGCGTATCCCTCATCGGTGACCGCCCATTAAAAGCGCCGCTCGGTGTACCAGTTCACTTCGCGAGAATATTTATCGACCTGATCGGCAACATCGAGAATCAACGCGAACAATGCCATGCGCACCAATACGCCGTTGTCGGCCTGGCGAAAAATCGCCAGATTCGGATTGTCGTTCAAGTCGACATCCAACTCGTTGGCCTCGGCGCGCGAATCGCGCGGCAACGGATGCATGATCACCGTATTCGGTTTGAAGAATTGTGTATACACCGCCTGATTCAAACGATAACGCCCGCGATATAGCATCGCCTCCTCGGCGGTGACGAAACGCTCGGCCTGAATGCGCGTCGCATAGGCGATATCGACGTGCGAAACGCTCTGCTCCATGTTGTCGGACTCGACCACGCGATGACCCGCCGCGCGCAGTTGCTCGACGATTGCCGCCGGCATGCGCAACTCGTCGGGCGATATCAACGTAACGGTGATGTTGTTAAACAGTGTCAGCAATTTACACAGCGAATGCACGGTGCGACCGTATTTCAAGTCGCCGATCATACCGATACTGATGTTGTCGATGCCGTCGTGACCGTGATGCTGCATTTCCTTTTTAATCGTATACAGATCGAGCAGCGCCTGGCTCGGATGCTCGTTGGTACCATCGCCGCCATTGATCACCGGCACGCGCGAGGCGGCGGCAAATTCGGCCACCGAACCGGCATCGGGATGTCGCATTACGATGACATCGCTGTAGCCGGACAGCACGCGCGCGGTATCCTGCAGCGATTCGCCTTTTTGCAGCGAAGTCGCTTCGAAACCGGTAGTCTCGCGCACCTCGCCGCCCAGCAGATTAAATGCGCAGCCAAAGCTGACGCGCGTGCGCGTCGACGGCTCGAAGAACATACTGCCGAGAATCGCGCCGTCCAACACCTTGGTCATGCGCCGCCGATGCGCGTAAGGCTCCATGCGATCGGCAACGGTAAATAAGGTTTCGATATCGTCGCGCGCGAATTGCTCGATCGAAATAACGTGGCTGCCCGGAAATCTCACTCTCTATCCTCGTGGAGTTGTTAGTACCTAGCTTTTTGTAGTTAGGCTTTAGTAGTTAGTTAAAGACTTTCTGTCATTCGACGACCTCGGAGTGTTTGAATCAAGTACCAAGCACCACCTACTAACTACTAAAACCTAACTACCAACTACTTTCTTTTGCTCGCCAAACTGCAATCCCGCCCAGCGTGCATACAGCGGCGAAGCCTGCAATAAATCCTCGTGCCGCCCCATCGCCGCCAGCTTGCCGTGCTCCAGCACCGCGATGCTATCGGCTTTAATCACCGTTGCGAGACGATGCGCGATCACCAATGAGGTGCGCCCCTGCATCAGGCGATCGAGCGCCTGCTGCACTTGAAACTCGCTCTCCGCATCGAGCGCGCTGGTGGCCTCGTCGAGCAATAACAACGCCGGATCTTTCAGCAGAGCGCGCGCAATCGCGATGCGCTGCCGTTGACCGCCCGATAGCCGCACGCCCTGCTCGCCCACCTGGCTGTCGTAACCCTGCGGCAAGCGCTCGATAAATTCGGCGGCAAACGCCGCCTGTGCCGCCGCGCGCACCTCCGCATCGCTGGCAGTCGGCCGGCCGTAGCGAATGTTATCCAACACCGTGCCCATAAATAACACCGGCTGTTGCGGGACCAGGGCGATTTCGGCGCGCAGAGCCAGCGGGTCCAACTGGCGCAGATCGATGCCGTCGAACAAAATGCGGCCGCTTTGTACATCGTAGAAGCGCAGCAGTAAATCGATCAGCGTGGATTTGCCGGCGCCGGAGCTGCCGACCAGCGCGGTGGTTTTGCCGGCAACGATGGCGAGACTGAGTTGATCGATGGCGGGTTGTTGGAGCCGGGTCGGATAACAGAACGAAATATTTTCGATCCGAATTTCGCCGCGCACCGGCTGCGTCAGCGCACTTGGCTGCGCCGGCGGCTTAATCAGCGACTCGGCCGCCAATAATTCGAGCAGGCGCTCGCTGGCGCCGGCCGCGCGTTGCAAATCGCCGTATACCTCGCTGATCGCCCCAACCGACGCAGCGATCATCACCGCATAAAAAACAAACGCGGTCAGCTCGCCGGCACTGATGCGACCGGCGTTGACGTCGTTGCCGCCGACCCAAATCATCACGCCGACTGCACCCAGCACCAACGTGATTACAATGGTACTAAGCATTGCTCTCTGTAACGTACGGCGCTGCGCGACTTTAAAGGCCGCCTCGACATGATCGCCGAAACGCTGCCGATCGACCGCTTGATGATTGAACGCCTGCGCCACTTTTACGTTTTGAATCGCTTCGCCGACATAGGTGCCGACATCGGCAATGCGATCCTGGCTGGCGCGCGACAAACTGCGAACGCGCCGCCCGAGAATCAAAATCGGCGCCACCACCAATGGCACGCTCAGCAAGACCAGCGCCGTCAGTTTCGCATTGGTGATAAATAGCCATATGACACCGCCCACCAAAATCAGCGCATTGCGCAGCGCGATCGAGATCGACGAACCGATCACGGTCTGCAGCAGCGTCGTGTCGGTGGTGATGGTGGATTGCACGTCGCCGCTGACGGTCGTTTCAAAAAAGCCCGGATGCAGACCGATCAAATGATCGAACACTGCGCGCCGCAGATCGGCGCTGACCCGCTCGCCGATCCAGGTCACCAGGTAAAAACGTACAAAGGTACCGATTGCGAGCAGCAATACGATCAGGCCGAATAGCTCCAGCGCATGATTCAACGCGCCCTCATCGCCGTGAAAACCGTCGTTGACCAGAATACGCAGACCTTGGCCAATAGACAGCGTAACCGTGGCGGTAAATATCAGCGCAGCGGTAGCCGCGACCATGCGCCAGCGATAGGGCCGTACAAAGGGAAAGATTTTCGTCAGAACGCCGAGGCTGGCCTTGGGCCGCTCCGTGGATACCGCTTGCGCCCCATGAGTCGCACGAGTCCCGGAAGAGAGTTCTTTGGCGGAGTCTGTGGCAGGGTCATTGGATGATGGTGCAGCCATGGTCAAGGGTCGAGCCTCCGCAGAAGTGGCGCCTATTATCCACGCACAGCGCGCATCGGGAAAGCGCCGGCGACAACGCCGCAGCAACGGCGGAATGTCGGGGTACCACTGTGCCGATGCCGGACATTAGAATTTGCGGTCCCGCCTCCATGTGCTATTAAATAGCTGCGGGAAATGTACAGCAATTAGCGCATGCCCAGCACAGCAGAGCTGCGATGAGGCAGCGCAAAACGCAACAGCAGTTGGCGCGCTTACACGGCGGTAAGTGGTGAATATTGAAAGCGAGGGCTTTCACCGGGGCACGACCAGAACCGCGCAGACGGTTTTAGCAATGCACTGTAACTCTACCCATTGCCGAGGATAAGTGGTGTCGTCCGATTTAGTTTCATCGTTAGTCAAATTTTGTACGATCGACAGCGGGATCAAAATCCTCAGTAGCCAGGCGCTGCGCTGGAGCGCGCCGCATTTGTTCGGCGACCCGTTCGAGCTGCACTATCAAACGACACTCGACCTCACCAGCGAAAGCTTGCTCGATGTGCTGCTGCGCGAAGCGCTGATTATGCTGTTCGGTCCCGACGTACCGAGCGGCCGTCACAATCGGCTGGTGAATATCATGGCGCGCTGGCGCGAACAGGAGCGCTTCTGCGACGAGCAGGAAGCGGATACGGTACTGCGCGAGTTGCTCGGACAGATCGCGGAAATTCAAGCGCATCAAGTCGATGAATATATGCTCGAATGGCAGCGCTTCGCGCGCAATATTCGCATCGCCTGCTTTGCCGAAAAACCCAACAATGTCGCCTGCTGGCAACGCTTTGCGAGCAATCATCGAGGCGTCGCGCTGCGCTTCAATTGCGGCGACGATACCGCATTGCCGAAGCCGCAGCGCGTCACCTATCATCAACACGCACCGCTGATCACGCATCAGCGCGAGCAATTGGAAGTTATATACGGTCGCCGCGGCGCGCCGACCAGCGCCGAGTTCCCGGAAAAATTATTGCTGAAGGGCCGCCAGGATCATCTCGAACAGGAGTGGCGCTGCATCGACCGCACTACCGAGCTGGAAGACGAGGATCACGAGCAGTGTTACGACACTCGCAAATTTCCCGCGCACGAGTTGCGCGCCGTCTATTTCGGCGTATTTACCGCCGAGCGCGATAAGCAACATATCGGCAAGCTGGTGCGCGCCAACTACCCGACCGCGAAAATTTATCAGGCGATGGCCGCAGCGGGTCGCTACGAGTTGGATTTTGTTAGCTGGTCGCAGCGCTGAGGCGCTGCAGTTGTTAGTTGTTAGTTGTTAGTTGTTAGTTGTTAGTTGTTAGTTGTTAGTTGTTAGTTGTTAGTTACAGCATATTCGGTGGCAGCATGCTTGACAGCTCGGCGACCGAATGCTCTTTTCAAAACACTGGAAGCGCTCTGGTTTATATCGCGCGCTATCAGAGAGCGAGAATACCGAAAGAAACTAACGTGAAAGCGGCAGAATATTGACCCATACAAAGAAGTTTTGAAAAGAGTATCGGTCGGCGAGCTCCGCGCGAGTTGTCAGTTGTCAGTTGTCAGTTGTCAGTTGTCAAAAATGTTATTGCTTGGCGGCAGTGCTGAGCACGCTATCGGCGTATTCGGCGAGTTGTGCCAGTAGCGTTTTTTGTTGGGCATCTTGGGTGGCGGCATTCAATTCCGCCAGCCGACGACGATAATCTTCCAGCACCATGCCCGCTCCCGCGGTCGGATCGGTCAGGCGGCGATAACAAAATTGGCGCCAATCCTCGCGCTCATCGCCCGACAAGGTTTGTGGAAAATTGCGCGCGCGGTAACGCCACAACAATTCCGGCAGGCGCTTATCCTCGAATATAAATGTTTGCCGCGCCAACGCATCGCCGCCGACCTTGCGCACCTGCAACATCGTGGCGCGATCGGCGTCGCTGAAAAAACCGCCGCTGTATAGCATCTGTTCGGGATCGGTAATCGCCGCACGTTCCGGCGCGACAAATACATCGCGCAACTTTCCCGCCAAATCTTTTACTGCGAGTAATTGCCAGCGATGCTCCTCGCATTTAGCCAAATCAACTTGAATACGCTGCGCGATCGCCGCATCGACCATTTTTACGGTCGTCACCACCGGCGACTTATTGATATGGATCGTTTTCAGCGGAATCCGTTCGCCATCGAGCCGGTCGGCTGCGGTAAATACCCGTTCGCGGATTTTCTCGGCGCTCAATTCGATTAACGGCGTCGGATCGACGCTGAGATCGTAACAGATCACACCGTTGGCATTGGTGGGATGCATTGCCAGCGGCATGACCACCGCGCCGTTATTGCGCGCGGCGCCGAACATGCCCGAGATATGCAGCACCGGATTTTTTTCGACGACATTCAGCAGCGCCGACACTTCGCGCTTATTGCGCAGCTTGAATAAATAGTCGAATAATTTCGGCTGCTTTTGTTTGACGAGCTTAGCGATTGCGACAGTGGCATACACATCCGATAGCGCATCGTGCGCATGCTCATGAACGATGCCATTCGCCGCTGTTAAATCGGTCAGCTTGAACGACGGCAACCCTTCCGCGTTATCGGGCCATTGAATACCTTCGGGACGCAACGCGCGGCAGGCACGCACCATGTCGATAATGTCCCAGCGCGAATTGCCGTTCTGCCATTCGCGCGCATAGGGATCGTAAAAATTGCGATATAGCGTGTAGCGCGTCACCTCATCGTCGAAGCGAATACTGTTGTAACCGACGCCGCAGGTACCGGGCGAGCTCAACTCGCGATGAATCGCCGCGATAAATTCGTATTCGGGTAAACCTTCAGCCTGCGCAAGCTGCGGCGTAATACCCGTAATCAGGCAGGCGTCGGGCTGCGGCAGCAAATCTTGCGGCGGCCGACAGTACATAACCAACGGCTCGCCGATAATATTGAAATCGAGATCGGTGCGAATGCCGGCGAATTGACAGGCGCGGTCGCGGGAGGGATCGACGCCCCAGGTTTCGTAATCGTGCCAGTAGAAAGTTTGCACGGTGCGTCCTTTGCGGATTAATTTAAACTCTTTCTGAAATATGATGTATATCTAAGTAAATAAATGTGCGAGTTTTACTATCGTATTCGTGCCAAAGGGATCGGCAAGGGGGCTATTTTCTGGGCAGGCTGTGAAATTAATATTTTTCACTGTATCGTCATCCGTGGTTTTTCAGCTTCGAGCACGTCGACAAGTACAGTGTAGCTAGCAGCACCGCCTTCGCTGCCCTGAAAATAACCCCCTTACCGCTCCCCTCACGACCGAGCCAACGTCATCTGCATCAGGCCAATAAACATCTAACCCCATCGAGCTCTATTCGATGGCAGCGGGCCTGACGGCGTGTTGACCGATTGCTCTTTTCAGAACACTGGAAGCATACTCGTTGCCACTCGGTATTGCAGAGAGCGATCAATCCGAGAGAAGCCAACCTGAAAGCTCCTCCGGCATGAATTCCACCAAAGAAGTTCTGAAAAGAGCTACCAGTCAGCGCGCAAACCCACCCAACCAACAACTACTAACTACTAAATCAACTCAAGATGTTCCGCTTCGATTTTTGTCTTCCAAATCTGCGGGCCGGTTTTATGCACCGACTCGCCATCCGAACTGACCGCCACCGTTACCGGCATATCTTTTACATCGAACTCGTAGATCGCCTCCATACCGAGCTCCGGGAAGCCGATGACTCTCGCCGCTTTGATCGCCTGCGCCACCAAATAAGCCGCACCGCCCACCGCCATCAAATACACCGATTCGAATTCTTTAATCGCATCGATGGCGATTTGACCGCGTTCCGATTTGCCGATCATGCCCAGCAAACCGGTTTCCTTTAAAACCTGGCGCGTGAACTTATCCATGCGCGTTGCCGTGGTCGGACCGGCCGGACCAACCACTTCATCGCGCACCGGATCGACCGGGCCGACGTAATAAATGAAACGACCCGTGAGATCTACCGGTAATTTTTCACCGGCGTTGAGCATATCGGTCATCTTCTTATGCGCGGCATCGCGCCCGGTCAGCATCTTGCCCGATAGCAATAAGGTCTCGCCGGGCTTCCAGGTTTTTACGTCGGCCGCTGTAACGGTATTCAGATCGACGCGGCGCACACTGTCGCCAACCTCCCAGGCGATATCCGGCCAATCGTCGAGATCCGGCACGTCCATCTGCGCCGGGCCGGAGCCATCCAACACAAAATGCGTGTGCCGCGTTGCCGCGCAGTTTGGAATGATTGCGACCGCTTTATTGGCCGCGTGGGTCGGAAAATCTTTTACCTTTACATCTAACACAGTCGTTAAGCCGCCCAGACCCTGCGCGCCGACGCCGAGCTGATTGATTTTATCCATCAGCTCGAGGCGCAACTGCTCGGCGCGATTGCCGGCGCCGCGCGCGCGCAAATCCTGAATATCGATCGGATCGAGCAGCGCTTCTTTCGCCAATAACATCGCCTTTTCCGCGGTGCCGCCGATGCCGATGCCGAGCATGCCGGGCGGGCACCAGCCAGCACCCATCTGCGGCACCATATTCAGCACCCAATCGACCACCGAATCGGATGGATTGAGCATTGCGAATTTCGATTTCGCCTCGCTGCCGCCGCCCTTGGCCGCGACATGCACATCGACGGTATCGCCCGGCACCAATTCGTAGTGAATCACCGAGGGCGTGTTGTCCTTGGTGTTTTTGCGCTCGCCATCGGGATCGGAGAGGATCGATGCGCGCAGTACGTTATCGGGATTGTTATAGGCGCGGCGCACGCCTTCATTGATCATATCGCTGACGCCCATCGTCGCGTCCGCCCAACGCACGCTCATACCCACTTTTACAAACACGGTAACGATGCCCGTGTCCTGGCACAATGGCCGATGACCGGTGGCGCACATACGCGAATTGATCAGGATTTGCGCGATAGCGTCCTTGGCCGCCGGATTGAGTTCCTGCTCGTAGGCCTTCTGCATAGCCTGAATGAAATCGACGGGGTGATAGTAAGAAATATATTGCAGCGCGTCGGCGACGCTCTGAATTAAATCGGCTTGGCGAATTGCGGTCATGGGTGCGCTCCTCAGCAATATCTTCGGCGGCTATTCTTTAACGGTAAGTTTCTTTACAACGGTCGGCGTGGCCCGACGACTACGATAGGTACCGCTGGGCGGCGCCTATCGAGGTTCGGCAACTATGTTTCAGCAACTAGGTCGGCATAGGCTTCGGCATCTACGGCACCGGCGCTTCGCTCGCTGCCGACGGCTTGCCCCCCGCCACCTGCTGTTTGATGTTGACGATTTCGCGATTCATTTGTTTGCGGAAAGTATTGATCGATTCGACCCACTCGTCGTTGTTGTTGAGGCGGCCTTCCAATTTATTCTGGCCGTCGGCCATCGCTTTCAGCTTGCCCGGCAAAACGTCCAGCGCCGCTTGATGCTCGTCCAATTTGCGCTTCGCGGCATCTATGGACGGCGGCAGCTTATCGATTTGCGCGCGCGTATCGGTCAATGCTTTTTCCTGATCGCCGGCGCGCTGATCGAGTTTGCCCAACGCGGCCTGGGCATTTTTCGCGGCCTTATCGAGACTATCGATCTGCGCGCTGTGTTTATCGATTTGCGCCTTGTAGCTCTTCAACGTCTCATCGCGCACTTGCGAAAACGCACTATCGAGCTCTTTAAGCTTTACCTGCAGCGATACGCTCGACTGATTGACGCTTTCGTCGGTCATCGATAAACGCTGCTCCAAGGCGCCGACGCGGTCCTGTGCCAGAGTCAACTGGTAATGCAGGAAGCCCGCCCAGCCGGCTATCGCCAAAGTCAGCACTACCAGCGCATACAGCGCGCCATTGCCGCCGCTACGCGGCTCATCGCCGGCCCCGCCATTGGCGGCGCGCTCCTTGGATTTTGTTTTAGCTTGTTTTTGACGATGGTAGGAAACGGCGTCATCGCGATCCGGAACGATATTGCCAATATTCGGCAGCGGCTCTTTATCTTGCGCGGCGAAGCGATCTTCGGGTGACATAGAGATAGAGGTCTCCTGTAAAAGGCGAAAAAATACCGCGTCATTATGGCACCATCCATAGCGCCAGTGAAATTTGAAATCGCATGAAAAAGCAGCACTATAAATTCAAGTTCGGTCTACCCGTTGAATTTTCCAAACCACTCGCCTATTCTGCGGGAGTTTTACAGGAACTTCAGCGATTGCGCAGCTACATTATTGATGTAATTGATATTAGCCCTGTGCAAAACGAAATGGCTGGCAAGCGTGCAGCAGGAACAAAGACATTACACGGGCACAAAAACAACACGGGAGAAACACCGCATGAATCCATTGAATACCATTAAAGGCAGTATCGCCGCAGGGGTTATTGTCGCAGTCGTCATCGCGCTGCTGATCGGTAACGGCTGGAACGAATTTTCATTGGCACGCTGGATCCATTACCTGGCCGGCGTAATGTGGATTGGGCTGCTTTATTATTTCAATGTCGTGCAGGTGCCCGGGCTGGCCGACGCGGCTGCGGATAAGGGCGGCCCCGGCGGTGCCGGCGTCTCCAAATATATCGCACCGCGCGCCTTATTGTGGTTCCGCTGGGCCGCGGTTGTGACTTGGTTGACCGGCGCCTGGTATTTGATTCGCGGCGGTAACTTCGTCGGCGCATTTACGCTCGGCCTGTTAAACGAAGCGCTGAATACTTATCAACTGACTATCGGCATCGGCGCCTGGCTGGGCACAGTCATGCTGTTCAACGTGTGGGTTCTTATTTGGCCGAATCAGCAGAAAATTCTCGGCCTGGTACCGGCTACCGAAGAACAAAAAGCCTCGGCGCGCAATATCGCCAAATATGCTTCGCGCACGAACTTTTTGCTGTCGATTCCGATGTTGATGTGCATGGGCGGCGCCTCGCACGGCTTGCCGTTCTAGTTTTACAGAAGCACCTTTTACATAAGGACAATGCTCCTTCAAGAAATAGGGAGCAATCGATTAAAGGCAGCGTTAGCTGCCTTTTTTTGCCCATCGGTTAGGCGGCGCACGGTAATTGTGATGGAGTTCAATTAACTTGGATCGGCATCCATCATGAGCTGGATGAGCGCCCTTCGCGGCTCGTAAAATGAGTGCACAACCATAAAGTGGCGCACAATGCACCCACTCAAAATTAGCAGCGGAGAAAGTATCGTGGATAAATCCTTACTGACAGGCATAGCTGTAGGTGTCGCCGTCGCCACCGCGGGCGGGGCAATCGCCGGCTATAAAATGATGGATAAGCCTCAATATGCCGAAGTATTGAACGTTAAGCCCATCAAAGAAACAATCCGCACCCCCCGCGAAGAATGTCACGACGAACAAGTCACGCATCAACGACCCGTTAAAGATCAAAATCGCATCGCCGGCACCGCGCTTGGCGCCGTGGTGGGCGGCCTGTTGGGCAATCAGGTGGGCGGTGGGCGCGGCAAGACCGTGGCCACGGTCGCGGGCGCGGCGGCGGGTGGCTACGCCGGCAATAAAACCCAGGAACATATGCAGGAAGGCGACACCTATACGACTACCGAGCAACGCTGCCGCACAGTGAACGACACGTCGGAAAAAATATCCGGTTACGAGGTGCGCTATCGCTTGAAAGGTAAAGAGGATAGCGTGCGCATGGACCACGAGCCGGGCGACAAAATTCCCGTCAAGGACGGGCAATTGGTGCTGGGCAACGAGGAAGGCTCCTCGTCCGAGAAATAAACACTCGCATCGCGATTCGAATATTCGAACGACTGTCGTCAATAGCAACAATTGCAAATAAAAAAACCCGGCTTGTGGCCGGGTTTTTTTATTGCTGGAAAGCTTCGCTTAGAAGCCGCCCATGCCACCCATACCGCCCATTCCACCCATGCCGCCCATATCGGGCATTGCGGGCGCGGCTTTGTCTTCCGGCAGATCGGCGATCATCGCTTCGGTGGTCAACAACAGCGAGGCAACCGACGCTGCAGCTTGCAGCGCAGTGCGGGTTACTTTCGCGGGGTCGAGAATACCGAACGCGATCATGTCGCCGTATTCGCCGTTGGCAGCGTTGTAACCGAAGTTACCTTTGCCCTGACGAACTTTATCGACCACAACCGAAGGCTCGTCGCCGGAATTGGCAACGATTTGACGCATCGGCGATTCCATCGCGCGCAACGCCACTTTGATACCGATGTTTTGGTCTTCGTTAGCGCCGGTCAAACCTTTGATGGCTTCGATGGCGCGAATCAACGCTACGCCACCGCCGGGAACCACGCCTTCTTCGACCGCAGCGCGAGTTGCATGCAACGCATCTTCGACGCGAGCTTTCTTCTCTTTCATTTCGACTTCGGTAGCTGCGCCTACTTTGATCACAGCAACGCCGCCAGCCAGTTTAGCGACGCGCTCTTGCAGTTTTTCGCGGTCGTAATCGGAAGTGGTATTGTCGAGTTGCACGCGAATTTCTTTAACGCGCGCTTCGATATCGGCTGCAACGCCAGCACCGTCGACGATAGTGCTATTTTCTTTGTCGATGGTAACGCGCTTAGCGCCGCCCAAATGCTCGAGCGAAGCGCCTTCCAGATCCAGGCCTACCTCTTCGGAGATGACGGTAGCGCCGGTCAGAATCGCGAGATCCTGCAGCATCGCTTTGCGGCGATCGCCGAAGCCCGGTGCTTTAACCGCAGCGACCTTGATGATGCCGCGAATATTGTTTACCACCAAAGTTGCCAACGCTTCGCCTTCAACGTCTTCGGCAACGATCATCAACGGACGCGAAGCTTTTGCTACTTGCTCGAGCAGCGGCAACAAATCGCGAATCGACGAGATTTTTTTGTCGACCAGCAGGATGAACGGGTCTTCCAGCTCGACAACCATTTTGTCTTGTTTGTTGATGAAGTACGGCGACAAATAGCCGCGGTCGAATTGCATACCTTCGACGACGTCGAGCTCGTTGTCGAGGCCGCTGCCTTCTTCAACGGTGATCACGCCTTCTTTACCTACTTTTTCCATCGCGTTGGCGATGATGTTGCCGATATTATCGTCGCTATTCGCGGAGATGGTGCCGACCTGCGCGATCGACTTGGTATCGGAGCAAGGCGTGGACAGCTTTTTGATTTCGGCAACTGCGGCGATAACGGCTTTATCGATACCGCGCTTCAGATCCATCGGGTTGGCGCCGGCGGCAACCGATTTCAAACCTTCGGTGACGATCGATTGTGCCAATACGGTGGCGGTGGTGGTGCCGTCGCCGGCGGTATCGGAAGCTTTCGAAGCCACTTCCTTCACCAACTGCGCGCCCATATTTTCAAATTTGTCTTTTAATTCGATTTCTTTCGCGACGGAAACGCCGTCCTTGGTGACGGTCGGTGCGCCAAACGATTTATCGATAACTACATTGCGGCCTTTCGGGCCCAGCGTTACTTTCACCGCATCGGCAAGGATGTTGACACCCTTGATCATTTTTTGGCGCGCGGAATCGCCGAATTTCACATCTTTAGCAGCCATGGTTTATACCTTCCTAAATCTCAAACCGGTTGATGGGACAGGGCGATTATTTTTCGATAACGCCGAAGATTTCGGTTTCGCTGAGCATGATCAGCTCGTCGCCATCGATTTTGATGTTGTTGCCGGAATATTGGCCAAACACCACTTGATCGCCAACTTTTACGCTGAGCGGGCGCAATTCACCGTTTTCGAGCACTTTGCCCTGGCCGACGGCCACGACTTCGCCCTGATTCGGCTTTTCCTTAGCGGAACCCGGCAGCACGATGCCACCAGCGGACTTTTGCTCTTCTTCCTTGCGGCGTACGACGACGCGATCGTATAAAGGACGAATTTTCATGTTGCCAATTCTCCTGTAGTAAATACAGATGGGTTAAACGAGAGGGTTGAAAAACTCCGTTGCTAACGGGTTGCACGACGATTTGGGGCCGCGCCGGCCGATTTCAAGGGCCGAATTAGCACTCTTTTTAAGAGAGTGCTAATGATAGAGAGCAGCCGCTTCGAGTCAAGCGAAAAATCGGCGCGTATGTTATGGATAGTTCAGTGAATTGCTGCGCGGAACCCGCTCGGTCTTTACGTCTGCCGTCCGACCGCATCAGGGTTCGCGCCGATATTCGCCCTCGATGACAGCGGGCGGCGGACGCGCGTCCGGCCCAGCAGTGTACGCGGCAGTCATCGGCCCCTGCTCCCGGCGATGCCCCCAGCGTGCCAGCAGCCAGCGACGCAATGGCGCGATCAGCAGCAATAGCGCGACGCCATCGCTAATCAGACCCGGCAACAGCAACAGCACGCCGGCCAGCGTCAACATAAACCCCTCGAACAATGCCGGCACCGGCGAAGCGTGCTGGCGCATACGCAATTGCGTCGTCGCTAGCGTGTGCCAACCGACGCGCCGCAGCAGCGCTATGCCCAGCATGGCCGACAACGCAACCATAGCCACTATCGGCCACGCGCCGAGCCAAGCCCCGACCTTGAGCAGCAACCACAGCTCGAGCAAAGGGCACAGGATGAACAGAATCAACAAAAAACGCATCGACCGCTCCGGTCTGCTCAGAAGTAAATCGACATGGTGCCGACGCGGGCATTTTCAATGGTGGCCCCGATATTTGCTGCTTTATACCCAGCGCGGCATTTGCTAGCGGCCGGTTAGACTGCAATAATTCAGGACTCTCTCCGATATTGATCGACCAAAGGCGGTACCCATGAATTTGCAAGATAAAGTGATTGTGATCACCGGCGGCGGCCAGGGCTTAGGGCGCTCGATGGCACTATCGCTGGCGGCCAAGGGCGCGAAGCTCGGCTTGATCGACTTGAACCAGGCCAAACTCGATGAAGCCGTGCAGCTGTGCAAGCAAGCCGGCGGCGATGCGCGCGCCTATCTCGGCAACATCGCTAAAGAAGAAGATGTCGTCAAAATATTCGATCAGGTAGTGGCGGACTTCGGCAATCTACACGGTTTGATCAACAACGCTGGCATTCTGCGCGACGGCCTGCTGATCAAGGCGAAGGATGGCGAAATTCAGAAGAAGATGAGTCTGGCGGAGTGGCAATCCGTCATCGACGTAAACCTTACCGGCGTTTTTCTGTGCGGTCGCGAAGCCGCCGAGCGCATGATTAGGCTCGGCACCAAGGGCGTAATCCTCAATATTTCCAGCGTATCGAAATCCGGCAATGTCGGCCAGACCAACTACTCCGCCGCGAAAGCCGGAGTCGCCGCCATGACTGTGACCTGGGCCAAAGAGTTAGCGCGCTACGGCATTCGCAGCGCGGCTATTGCGCCGGGCTTTATCGCCACCGAAATGGTCGCCAGCATGAAGCCGGAAGCCCTGCAGAAAATGGCCGAAGGCATCCCGCTGCACCGCCTCGGCGACCCCGCGGAAATTGGCCACACCGCGATTTATATTTTTGAAAACGACTATTTCACCGGTCGCGTGATCGAAATGGATGGCGGCATCCGACTGTAAGTGAGTAGTTGGGTTTTAGGGTTTAGTAGTTAGTCAGACACCCCGTACCATCAATGTCGCTAACTACTAAATCCTAACTGCTAAATCCTAACTACTACACGCCAACTACTAAACTCTAACTACTAAAACCTGCCCCTTCCTACCAGCCGTAATTCACCCCGAAAATCCAGGTGCGATCGAGCGACTTTGCCTCCTCGGCCGGAATATTCGCGTAATCCAGTTTCAGTTTTGCCTGTGCGCTCAAGCGCCCGAAAATCGGCAACCGAAAACCGGTCTCCGATTGCACTCGCCAGTCGTCGTTTTGATCCAACATTTGCAACAGCGTATTGCGATGAAAAAACTGCAGACCGAAAGAGCTGATTTTGACGCTGAGATCAGTCCCAAACCGCACAGCCAAAGCATTGCGATCGGTATCCGACAAATATTGTTCGCTGACGTAGGCTAGACCGCCCTCAACCGCCAGCCGCATTAACTCGGTATCGAAAAACTGATAACCGACACCGCCCCCGACCAAACCACGGCGCTTTAAATCCTGAAAATAATCGCGCTCCCAGCCCAGCGTACCGCGCAAAAACCATTTATCGCTGACGAACAAATCGTACAGATAATTCAACTCGCGATTGTCTTCGGTTTTTACATCGCGATCGCGCTGCTCTTGGTAGCTGGCCGTCAAGGTATGGCGCTTATCGGCGCGCCTCATCTCGGTTTTTAAATCGAAGGCGACCCCTTGCTGTTCGGTATTGCCGGCCGAATCGCGTATCGCCAGCGATACGTCGCCGGTACTCTTCCATAAATCGCGCTTAATCAGCGGGCGCGCCGATACCTTCGCGATGGTTTTCCAACTGTTGATTTCGACGATACCTTGTTTGCAATTTAATAGTTGGTGCTGGTCGGGGCGCAGTTGCAATTGACATTCCGTTAACTGGCGGCGCTCATCCAATTCAACTTCAAATAAATCGCGCGCATCGATACCGCTGACATTGATCTGTGGAACAACCACCTCTCCCATCAACTCCGATTGCCAGTGCAACTCACCGCGGTCGATGATAATAAGTTCTCCGCTGATGTGATCGCCATTGTTCAGCAACAAAACTCCCGCCGCACAGATCGAACTTCCAAACAACAATGCCGCTACCAATAACGTTATTCGCGAAAAAATTCTCAGCATCGCTTACCTCGTGAAA
>Ga0265327_10000844_pt1 | contig 45746 bp, 43 predicted proteins | sample 41621metaG_FD_202089 | JGI IMG/M metagenome (GOLD analysis project Ga0265327, IMG submission 202089) | Rhizosphere microbial communities from Carex aquatilis grown in University of Washington, Seatle, WA, United States - 4-16-21 metaG | ecosystem: Host-associated > Plants > Roots > Rhizosphere... | reverse complement strand
CACCGTCGGCGCCCAGCGGAAACGGCGCGGGTTGGCGGCGACGCGGCCGAGGGCGGCCAGAATGCGGCCGTTGAAGGCCAGGGTTTCGTAGACATCCCAACCGACGTTCACCAGCCCGCGGCCGAGCCGCACCAGGAACCGGTTCCACGGCGTGCCCCGCGGCGGGGGCGGGGCCTCCTTCTCCCGCGCCCGGGAGACCAGCTCGATCAGGCGCTCGGTTTCAGGCCGGGCCTCGATGGGGCTCTTGGACTCTCCGGCGGCCCGCACCACGGCGTAGGCGCCGGAGGTGTCGCAGCGCCCCACCTGTTTGAGATCAAAGACAGACGGGCGCCGGCCGCCCAGCGCGCCGCGCAGGCGATCCGGGGCGTCGCCAAGGCTCCTGGAGGTCCAGTCGCCGGTCAGCTCGGCCTTGAGGCGGCCGTCGGCCTCCAGCAACTGGAAGTCTGCAGGATGTTCCATGAGCCCGATGCGGTTCGATTCCGACACAGCAACGCTTCAGCCTAGCACGAGGTTGCTCGTTCCCGCCGACTTCCAAGAGCCGTCAGGCGAAGCTTGGCCTTTTCGCTTGGCGGGCGAGAAGATAAATACGCAGTTCGCCGCATGAAAACTTGAAAATTGACGTCAATTTCTGCCCTCAATTCCCGTTATCACGAAGTGTTTAGCAGTAATGATTTGGGGAAAATTGCCGCCGAATTTTGTCATGGACAAGTTTAATGACGGCTCGCCGACAGACTATGTCGTGCGACGGCTTGCGATGACCGGCTTCACCGGAACGCTCGCGCCGGCGGGCGGAACAAATGCTCAATTCGACAGTTTAGCGAAAGGAATTCAACACCCTCGAAGTTTTTCCAAGGAGACAGGCGTTGCACGACCTCCTGCCGCGATCCTACGCGCCCAAGGCCGCGTTTTCAGTTCATCCAGCCGCGCTGATCGACCAGGGAAGTGAGACGCTGATCTGCTTTTCCCACCTGCGCTGGGATTTCGTCTTCCAGCGTCCGCAGCATCTGATGACCCGCTTCGCGGCGAGTCGCCGGGTGATCTACTGGGAGGAGCCCCTCGCCGCGCCGCTGGAGGAGACCGCCAGTCTCGACCTGAAGGTGTGCCCGAAGAGCGGGGTGATCGTGGCCACGCCGCACCTGCCCGATTCCATTCAGGGCGAGGACCGGGCGAAGACCCTGGCGCGGCTGCTCGACGGGATGATCGAAGCCGAAAAGATCGTACAGCCGATCCGCTGGTACTACACGCCGATGATGCTGGGCTTCTCGCGCCACATCGAGGCGGCCGCGGTGGTCTATGACTGCATGGACGAGCTGTCGAACTTCAAGTTCGCCCCGCCCGAGCTGCGCGCCCTGGAGCGCGAGCTAATGGCCGAGGCGGACGTGGTGTTCACCGGCGGCTTCAGCCTGTACGAAGCCAAGCAGGACCAGCACGCCAACATCCATCCGTTCCCGTCGAGCGTGGACCGGGCCCACTTCGCCGAGGCCCGAGGCCGCGACCCGGCTCTCGACCCCGAGGACCAGTCCTCCCTGCCCCGTCCGCGCCTGGGATTCTACGGCGTGGTCGACGAGCGCATGGACCTGGACCTCCTGGCGCATCTGGCCGACGCCCGGCCTGACTGGACCCTCTGCATCGTCGGACCGGTGGTGAAGATCGATCCGGCCGACCTGCCGCGACGGGCCAACATCCGCTACCTCGGCGGCAAGTCCTACGCCGAGCTGCCGGCCTATCTGGCGGGCTGGGACGTGGCCCTGATGCCGTTCGCCATCAACGAGTCGACGAAATTCATCAGCCCCACCAAGACCCCGGAATACCTGGCCGGCGGCCGGCCGGTGGTGTCGACCCCGATCACGGACGTCGTGCGCCACTACGGCGAGCTGGAGGGGGTCAAGGTGGCCGCCACGCCCGAGGCGTTCGTGCAGGCTTGCGAGGCCGCGCTGGAGCTGGCCAAGGACCCCCAGGGGCCTTGGCTTGAGGCGGTCGACAAGGTGCTGTCCGAGCTGTCCTGGAGCCACACCTTCGCCCGCATGTCGGCCCTGATCGACCAGGCCGTGCTGAAGCGTCAAGATGAGGCCGAGGCCCGGGTCTGGACCGTTTCGGCCCCGGCTGTCAGGCCCGCGGGCCGCAAAAAGCCGTACGACTATCTGATCGTCGGCGCCGGCTTCGCCGGTTCGATCCTGGCAGAGCGCCTGGCCGCCGGTTCGCGCAAGAAGGTGCTGGTGATCGACAAGCGTCCGCACATCGCGGGCAACGCCTTCGACCACAAGGACGCCGCCGGCGTGCTGATGCACCGGTACGGCCCGCACATCTTCCACACCAACTCCCAGGAAGTGGTCAGCTACCTGTCGCGGTTCACCCGCTGGCGGCCCTACGAGCACCGGGTGCTGGCGTGCCTGCAAGGCGTGCATGTGCCCATGCCCATCAACCGGCTGACGGTGAACACGCTCTACGGCCTGAACCTGCAGACCGACGAGGAGGTCGAGGCCTTCTTCGCCAGCCGCGCCGAGGCGGTGGACGTGATCCGCACCTCAGAGGACGTGGTGGTGTCGAAGATCGGACGCGAGCTCTACGAGCGCTTCTTCCGAGGCTATACCCGCAAGCAGTGGGGCCTGGATCCGTCCGAGCTCGACAAGTCGGTGACCTCCCGCGTGCCGGTCCGCACCAACACCGATGACCGCTACTTCACCGACAGCTTCCAGTGCATGCCGGCCGACGGCTACACGCGGATGTTCGAGAACATCCTCGACCACGAGAACATCGAGCTGATGTTGGGCGTGGAGTTCGAGGACGTGCGCGACGATGTCGTCTACGACAAGCTGATCTACACCGGCCCGGTCGACGAATATTTCGACCACCGCTACGGCCGCCTGCCCTATCGCTCGCTGGAATTCCGTCACGAGACCCTGGATCAGGCCTGGTTCCAGCCCACTGGCACGGTCAACTATCCGTCCGAGGATGTGCCCTACACCCGCATCAGCGAGTACAAGCACATGACCGGCCAGGCCCACGCCAAGACCACCGTCACCTACGAATACCCGCGCGCCGAAGGCGACCCCTACTATCCGGTGCCGCGGCCCGAGAACCAGGCGCTGTACAAGAAGTACGAGGCCCTGGCCCTGCAGGAACCGGACGTGCACTTCGTCGGACGGCTGGCCACCTACCGCTACTACAACATGGACCAGGTGGCCGGTCAGGCCCTGGCGACCTATCGCAAGATCGTCGAGCGCGAGGGCCGGGCGGCGGCTGCGGACCAGGATACGTCGCGGGCTATCGCCGGCTAGAGTGCGCTTCGCGCGCTAGGGGACTCTTGCAGGGCGTTCAGCCTCGGTGCATCTGGGCCTCATGCCCAAGTCGTTGCTGAGCGCCCTTGTCGTCCTGTTCTGCCTGCCCGTTCTGGCGGCCTGCAGCCCCGCCATCTCGCCGCAGCAGGACGCCGACCTGCGCGGGGTCTACGAGAAGATGCGGGTGAACGATCTCGCCGGCATCGAGGCGGCGTTCAATCCGCAGTTCAAGCGCGACGGCCTGCACCAGGGGCTGAGTTTCATGCAGGGCATGATCCCGCCCGATGCGCCCAAGGTGGAGCTGTTGAAGCCCGCGATCCAGTCGAACGCGGACGGCTCGACCGACTACGGCGGCCTATACGAGTATGACTACAAGTCCACCGCCGTGCTCGCCGAGATGCAGATCCACCAGGACAAGGCGGGGAAGAAGACCATCACCTCGGTGCAGCTGCGTCAGGCGCCGGCGGGCATCGCCCATGCCTTCGACTTCGGCCTGACCGGCAAGAAGTACTACCAGTACATCTTCCTGTTCCTGATGGCCCTGTCGCCAGCCTTCGGCGTGTGGGGGCTCGTCGCCCTGTGGCGGGCCAGGGACATCAAGTGGAAGTTCCTGTGGGCCCTGGCCATGCTGCTGGGTTTCATGGACCTGACCATGGACTGGCGCACCGGCGACACGGTGCTGAACGTGGTCTACGTCCATCCGCTGTGGATCTTCGCCAGGAAGTTCGGGCCGCTGTCGCCGTGGATGCTGTCGACCTCGCTGCCGGTCTCGGCCATCGCCTTCCTGCTCGGCTACCGCCGGCTCGAGCGGCCGTGGGACCCGCCTAAGGCGCCGAAGGCCTAACCCTCAGATCGCCAGGTCCTTAAACTCAGGGTGCCGCTGCATCCAGGCCCGGGCGTAGCCGCACAGGGGCAGCACCTTCACCTGATCAGCCCGCGCCTGCTCAAGCACGCCTTGCATCAGCCGGCCCGCGGCGCCGGTTCCGCGCAGGGACGGCGGGGCCTCGACATAGGTGATCACCAGCCGGCCGGGCTGCCGGCGGTAGTTGGCGAACACCACGTCGCTCTCCACCGGCATCTCGAAGCGTTGAAGCTCCCGGTTGTCGCGGACGCGGGGCTGTTCCATGAGTGCACTCCAGAATACTCGCTGGGCTAACCCGCGAGGCGCCTGCCGGTTCACTGTAGAGGCTGCAAGTGTCGACCACGCCTAGTCAATTCAAGAGCGGCTTCAACCCGGTGCTCGCCGCCCAGCCGCGCACCATCTTCGACGTGATGAGCACCCTGGCCCGCGAATTGGGCGCCGTGAACCTCGGCCAGGGCTTCCCCGACGAGGACGGCGCGCCGGACGTGCGGGCGGCGGCGGCCCGCAGCCTGATGGAGGACTCCAACCAGTATCCGCCCTCGCCCGGCCTGATCGAACTGCGCCAAGCCGTGGCCGATCACTACGCCCGTTTCCAGGCCCTCGAGCTCGACGGGCCCAGCGAGGTGGTGGTCACCTCCGGCGCCACCGAGGCCCTGGCCGCCGCCATTCTCGGCCTGATCGCCCCGGGCGACGAGGTGGTGATGTTCCAGCCGCTATACGACGCCTATCTGCCGCTGGTGCGGATGGCCGGCGCCGTGCCCCGCTTCGTGCGCCTGGAGCCGCCGCATTGGCGCATCACCCCTGAAGCCCTGGCGCAGGCCTTTACGCCAAAGACCAAGCTCGTGCTGTTCAACAACCCGCTGAACCCTTCCGCCGTGGTGTTTCCGGAAGAAGACCTGCGCCTGCTGGCCGAGGCCTGCGTGAAGCACGACGTGATCGCGGTGTGCGACGAGGTGTGGGAGCACGTGGTGTTCGACGGCCGCCGGCACCTGCCGCTGATGGCCCTGCCCGGCATGCGCGAGCGCACGGTGAAGATCGGCTCGGCGGGCAAGATCTTCTCGCTCACCGGATGGAAGGTGGGCTGGGCCTGCGCCGTCCCGCCGATCGCCCAGGCCATCGCCAAGGCCCACGCCTTCCTGACCTTCACCACCTCGCCCAACCTGCAGCGGGCGGTGGCCTATGGCCTCGGCAAGGACGACGCCTATTTCGCGCCGATGCGTCAGGGCTTCGCCCGCTCGCGCGATCGCCTCGAGGCGGGGCTGAAGGCCGAGGGCTTCGCCGTCCTGCCCAGCCAGGGCACCTATTTCCTGCTGCTCGACCTGAAGGCCTCGGGCATCGACGCCGACGACGCGACCTTTGCCGAACGGGCCGTGCGCGAGGCGGGCGTGGCCACCATCCCGGTCTCGGCCTTCTACGCCGAGGACGCGGTGACCAGCGTGGTGCGGCTGTGCTTCTCCAAGAAGGACTCCACGATCGACGCGGGGATCGAGCGGCTGGCGCACGCACGCAAGCTGTTCCCTTGAACCCCGGCTTCCACCTGGAGCAGGCCCGGGCTCCATGACGCCCTCGACGCTAGCCGGTCTTTGCGGCTAGCTTCGCCCCGGAGAGCGCCGCCAAAAAGGCGCCCCGGACTTGGGAGGACACCATGAAGTCGCTTCTGTTCGCCGCAGCCGCGCTGCTGGCCGCCCTGCCGACCGCCGCCGTCATGGCCGCGCCCGATCCGGCGCTGCAGGGGCTGGTGCAGTGCGACCGGGCCTGCCTGCAGGGAACCGTGGACCAGGTGCTGGGGGCCATGATCGCCCACGACGCCTCCAAGCTGCCCCTGGCGCCGGGGGTGCGCTACACCGAGAACGGCCAGGCCCTGGCGCTCAACGACGGCTTCTGGAACACCGCGTCCGGCCGCGGCAAGTACAGCCACTACTTCCTTGACCCGCGCACCGATCAGGCCGGCTTCATGGGCGTGGTCAAGGAGAACGGCGACGACGTGATCGTGGCCATGCGCATCGCGCTGCAGGGCCGGAATATCTCCGAGATCGAGACCATCATGGGACGTTCTGGCCTCGGGACCGCCGGGCCCAGCGGGTCGAAGACCCTCGAGGCCATGGGCAAACCGGACGACATCTGGTTCAAGGACATCCCGGCTTCGGAGCGCGCCACCCGCGAGGACGTGATCCGGGTGTCGAACATGTATTTCTCGAACCTGCAGAACAACGACGGCAAGGGCGACTACTCGTTCTTCGCGGACGACTGCTACCGGCTGGAGAACGGGACCCAAACCACCTCCGGCCCGCATTCCGCCCCGCCGCGGGCGCCGCCGGCCGCCGGCGCCCCCGCCCCCGCCCCCGCCCGCCGCCCGGGTCCGGACATGTTCTCGCTGGGCTGCGCCCAAGGGTTCAAGACCGGCTACTTCCGCATCGTCACCCGTATCCGCGACCGCCGCTTCCCGCTGGTGGATGAGGAGAAGGGCGTGGCCTTCGCCTTCGCCTTCTTCGACCACGCCGGCAACGTGCACGACTTCCCGCTGTCGGACGGGACCATTTCGCCCGGCGGCATCAAGGCCCCCTTCACCTGGGAAATCGCCGAGGCCTTCCGCATCGAGCACGGCAAGATCAAGACGGTCGAGGCGGTGCTGAACAACGCGCCTTACGGGATGAAGGCGGGGTGGGAAGGGAAGTGAGGTCTTAGGCCTCACTGGAGTTCAGCCCTACGGAACGCCCACGAATATCTCGGGCGTCCGGCTGATCGAGTCCCTGGGCGGCGGCTGGAACTGGAAGCCGATGGTGTCGAACGCCTCGCGCACGGCTTCGCCCTCGGGCGAGACGCCGAAGGCGGCGGCCAGGCCGCGGCGCGGCGGGCCGGAGCCGAACACCGAGGTCTCCTCCACCCGCCAGCCCGCTTCCTCGAACAGCGAGGCCAGCTTCTTGGCGTAGGCCTGGGCCACCGGATCGTCCTCCACCGCCAGGGTGATCACCCCGTGCGGGACCTGGCGCAGCGCTGCCAGCATGCGGACCTTGGCGGCGGCCTCGGCCTTGGCCTTGTCGGCCGCTGAAGGCGCCGGTGCATTGGCGCTCGGCGGGGACGGCGCGGGCGCGGGCGGGGGCTGGACGACGGCCTTGTGCATGATCCAGGCGGGCTCGGACGCCACCGAAGCGGGCGCGGCCGGCTTCGGGGGCGGGGGCCCCCTCGGGGACGCCGGCGTGTCGAAGCCGACCAGCGGCGGCAAGGCCGGCGGCGAGTCGGCCTTGTGCTGCCGCAGCGCGCCCAGGAACACCACGCAGGCCAGGATGGCGGCGATGCCGAAGATGGCGAGCGCCACGAAGGACCCGCGGGTCGGGCCTGGGGCTTCGGGCTCGGGCGGGGCGCGTCCGGTGAAATTCAGGGCCATAGGTTCAGGGCCATGCCGCCGCCGTGGTCGAGGCGATGAAACCGCCGCCGAGCACCCGGTCAGGGTCGGCGGCGTCGTAGAGCACGCAGGCCTGGCCGGGGGCGACGCCCTCTTCCGCGTTGTCGAAGGCCACGCGGGGCTGACCGTCCTGCAGGACGAGGCGAGCCGGCGCCGGCTCGCGGGTGGAGCGCACCCGGGCCAGAACCCTGTGCCCCTCGGCGGCGGCGGCCTCCAGGGACTCCTGGTCGCCGAGCCAGTTGATTTCCTTCATCGCCAGGGAGGCGGTGAGCAGGGCTTCGCGCGGCCCCACGATCACCTGGCGCCCGGCGGCGTCGATCCGGATCACGAACAGCGGCTCCCCCACGGCGATGTTGAGCCCGCGCCTCTGGCCCACGGTGTAGCGGGTCACGCCCTCGTGGCGGCCGAGCACGCGGCCGTCGGCGTGGACGATGTCGCCGGGCTCGGCGCCCTGGGGACGCAGGCGGTCGATGATGGTGACGTACTTGCCCTCGGGCACGAAGCAGATGTCCTGGCTGTCGGGCTTGTCGGCCACCTTGAGGCCGAGCGCGGTCGCCTCGGCCCGCACCTGGGGCTTTTGCAGCCCGCCCAGCGGGAAGCGCACATAGTCGAGCTGCTCGCGGGTGGTGGCGAACAGGAAGTAGCTCTGGTCGCGCGCCGGATCGACGGCGCGGCGCAACTGCGGGCCATTGGGGCCGGCGGCGCGGCGAATGTAGTGGCCGGTGGCGAGGGCTGCGGCGCCGAGGTCCTTGGCCATGTCCATCAGGTCGCGGAACTTCACGGTCTGATTGCAGCGGATGCAGGGCACCGGCGTCTCGCCGCGCAGATAGGCGTCGGCGAAGTCCTCCATCACCTCCTGGCGGAAGCGGCTCTCGTAATCGAGGACGTAGTGAGGGATGCCGATGGCGTCGGCGGCCATGCGCGCGTCGAGGATGTCCTGACCGGCGCAGCAGGCGCCCTTCTTGGCCAGGGCCACGCCGTGATCGTAGAGCTGCAGGGTGACGCCGACGACGTCGTAGCCCGCCTGCTTGAGCAGGGCCGCAGTCACGGTGGAGTCGACCCCGCCCGACATGGCGGCGACCACGCGGGTTCCCTTGGGCAGAGCCATGGCGTCGGCGGCGAGGCGCGCGGCGTCGGCGGTTATGGTCAGGTCGTCCAGCATCAGGCCGCCAATGTAGCGATGCCGGCCTCCGATTGCGAGTTCACCCGCCCGTTGAGCTGCTCAGATAGTTCAGCAGCGACATGCCCTTGAGCGTCAGGAACACCTGAGCCGAGGCTTGCACCGCGCTCTGCGCCTGCGACAGGTCGGCGGCGGCCTGGGCCATGTTCACGTCGGTGATGTCGCCCAGCACGTTGGTGAGGGTGGTCTGGCGGTCGGTCTGGGTGGTGGCGGCGTCCTGGACACGCTTCTGGACGTCGCCGCCCAGAGCCGTGGTCTGGGTGGTGGTGGTGACCACGCCGTTGAGGGTGGCCAGCTCGTTCTCCAGGAAGGTCTGCTGGGACGTGCTCAGCTGACCGCCGAAGTTGCCGCTGGCGCCCACCTGGAAGCTTTGGATGTCCTGGAACACCTGCATCAACTGCTGGCCGACGTTGGACGCCAGAAAGCCCGTCTGGATGCTGGTGGAGTCGTCGACCCGGTTGGTGGGCGTCAGGTTGCCGTTCTGGAAGAAGCTCGACACCGCCGGATTGCTGGCCGGGGGCGTGGCCGCCAGCTGCGAGACGTCGGTGGCCGTGAAAGGCTGGGTCTGGGTCTGGCCGCCGGAGAAGAGATAATCGCCGCCATACTGGCTGTTCAGCGCCTGGGCGGCCTGGGAGAAGAAGCTCTGCACGTCGCTCATGATGCCGTCGCCCTGGCCGCTGGCCAGCGCGTTGGTGAGCGTCTGCTTGAGGCTGTCGGCCACGTCCGAGATCTGGCCGAGCGCCGCCTGCTGGAAGTTCATCTTGACCTGCAGGTTGTTGAGCTGGCTGACCAGCCCGTCGACCCGCGCCTTGACCGTGTTGGTGGCGATCAGACTCTGGGTCTGGTTGCCGAAGGCCTGCAGGTCGCTGCCCTTCTTGCCGGTCGAGACCTCCTGCTGCGCGTTCAGCTCCTTGTTCTGCGCGCCGATCAGGTCGGCGAGGATCACCGAGTAGGAGTTCTGGGTGGAGACGGGCGTCACCATGACGGTCCTCAGATCATCTGCAGGAGGGTGTCGTACATGTCCTTGGACGCCTGAACGAGGCGCGCGCAGGCGTTGTACGACTGTTGATAGGTGGTCAGGTTGACCAGCTCGTTGTCCAGATTGACCCCTTCGGCCGCCGACCGCTGGGCGGTGGCCTGGCTGAGCAGGGCCTGGGACGACTGGCTGTTGTCGCTGGCGTTGCTGGCCATCGAGCCCATCTGGCCGGCCAGCTGCGAGCCATAGTTCGACACCGAGGTCGACATGCCCTTGAGCGCGCCGGCCGCCGAGAAGGTGATGGCGCCCGACCCTGAGTTGGCCAGGGCCACGGCGCCGCGGCCGTCCCCCACGCCCAAGGCCGACTGGCCGTTCACCGATTGGCTGAGATCGAGCTGGGCCAGAGACAGGAGGCTCGGGTTGGCGGAGATGTCGCTGCGGACCGAGAAGCTGGTGGTGCGCGCGGCCTGGGTGGTCCAGCCGATGCCCAGCAGCTGGGTGAGGTTCGGCCCGCCCGCCGTGTTGACCGTGTTGTCGCTGATCACCGAGACGGTGGTGCCGGCGTAGCCGTTGGTCGGAGTGAAGGCCACGTGCCCCTGCGCGTCCATGGCGAAGCTGCCGTAGGAGCCGATCGTCGAGTTGAGGTTGGTGATCAGGTCGCCCACGGTCGTCGCGCTGGCCGGCACAGTCAGGTTGATCTGGCGCACCGCGGCGCCGTTGGCGTCGGTGAGCTCGAGGTTGAGCGTGCCGCCGGTGGCGAGGGTGTTGGGCGAGGCGGCGGTGAGGCTGCCGGAGGTGTTGGCGTACTGGCTCGATTGGATCAGGTTGTTGAGCCCGAAGAACTGGCCGAAGTTCGCCCCGGCGTTGCTCGAGGGCGTGTTCGGGTCGTCAGTGATCGCGACCCCATCGGCGGCGGCGCTGGCCTTGATGTTGAGCGCGCCGTTGGTGAAAGTCGCGCTGCCTTCAGTCCCTAGCGCCGCGTTCAGCTGCGTCAGGAAGTTGGCCGAAGTGAAGTTGATCGTCGAGGTCGCCCCGGTGTTGTCGGTCACATCGAAGTGGCCGGTGGCCCCGCCGAAGGTAATGTCCACCCGCTGCTGGATCACCCCGGCGGCGTTGGTGATGGCGACAGTGGTCTTGCCTGAGAAACCGCCCACGGCGGTGGACAGGGCCATGCCGATGGCCGTGCCGGAGAGCTGGTTCTGCGCAGGAACCGGGGAAGCGTCGTTGTGCGCCGCGTTAAGCTGGCCGACCGCCTGACTGACGAACTCCGAGACCTGGCTCATGACCTGGGGCAGATCGACCCCGGCCAGATGCATCAGCCCGGCCACCTCGCCGCCGCCCGCCGTGATCTGCATCGGCTGGCCCTTGGGCGGTGTCGCCGTCAGCAGCCCGCCGCCGCCGACGACCGTGAACGACAGGGTCGAAGCGCCCTGGGAGCCGGCGAGATAGACGCCGTCCTGCGAGCGCACGGTGATCCCGCCGGTGCCGTCGGATGACACCTGCACCTGCATCAGGTTCGACAGTTTGTCCTGTAGCTGGGTGAGGTTGTTGGTCAGGCCCGAGGTGTCGCCGCCAGAGATGCCGATACGGGCGATGTCGCCGTTGGTCTGGGAAATCTGGGTCAGGATGTTGTTGATCTGGCCCACGTCCGAAGTGGTCTGCTGGTTCGCCTGATCGCGCAGGCCCGACAGGTTGTTGGACAGGTTGTCGGCGCTGGACAGGAACTTGTTGACCGCGTTCAGGGCGTCTGTGCGGCTCAGGCTCGACGAGGGCGTGTCCGACGCCGCCGAGAAGGCGGAATAGACATTGTCCAGTCCAGCGAAGAACGAGCTTGGGCTCGACGGGTCGCCGAACATCTGCTGGGCTTGGTTCAGGAAGGTCGACATCACCGAGGTCTGGCCCGACTGGGCGGTGGCCGCCAGGCTCGCCTTCTGCAGGAACGCATTATAAGCGCTCTGAATGGAGTCGATGCGGACGCCCAGGCCGCGGCCGTCGACCACGTTCTCCGACTGGGTGACCACCTTGCGCGAGTAGCCGGCGGTATTGACGTTGGCGATGTTGTCCGAGGTGGCGCTGACCTGGGACTGGGCCACGCTGAGGCCCGAGGTCGCAATATTCAGGACGTCGTTGATCGACGACATGGTCAGGCCCTCCCCTCGCGCCCGCAAATGGGCGTCCACCCGGCAAGGGTGGCGCGGCGGACCGGCGGAATTTGCCTAGCACCGCGCATGACGCGATCTGCTAAGCCATTGTTTTCGTTACACGTGTTGCGCAAGGAAGACTCCTGTCGCTTACCGATGCGCAAGACCGGCGCCACTTTGCCCCGGCGGGCCGGTCGCGGCGCCCGCGACAATGCCGCCGGCTCGGCAACAATGGGCGCTCCGAACGCTCAGGCGCCCGGCAAAAAGCGCCGTGGACGGCGGGCGCCCTCTCTCACGCCCGGAACGAATATCTCATATATTCAACAGGTTGATCCCCATATCGCAAACTGGCGCGGGGGTTGCTTCAGAGGGTCCGAATGTCTTGCGCAGGAAGCGCTCCCAGGCCCGGCGGCCCCATCGGCCGTCACGAGACCGAAATCCTATGCAAGTCGTCGCGTCGCCTTTGCCGAAGAACGCATCGTCCCCAGCGGCTCCGTCCGCACCGGGCGCGGCGTCGGCTGCGCTCGCCGGCGGCGGGCTCCTGGGCTCGGGAAGCCTGGCGGCGGACATCTTCGATCTCTCGGCCCTCGGCGCGAGCCCCGACGCCGCCAACGACGCCGACGCCCCCTCAGGATCGGCCTCTCCCCCGGCCGGACCCGCAGCATCCGCCGACAGCTTCGCGGCCCTGCTCGCGGCCAGCGGGCCCGCCGCCAGCGCTCCCGCGGGCGCGCCCGTTCTTTCTATTGCGACCGCAGCAGGCAAGAGCGCGGCCAAGCCTCTTCCGACCGCGCCGGTCGCGCCCGCCCAAAGCCTCGCGGCGAGCCTCGCCGCCTCGGCCGGCCTGGACGATGCGGCCAAGGCTCCAGCGTCCGACGCCCCCGCTCCGACCAAGTCTCCCGGCAAGGTGTCGGACAAGGCTGGCGGCGACGAGGGCCAGCAGGCGGCGGCCGACGCTAACGCCCCGAATGCGGTGCTGGCCAGCCTGGTCCCGGCCACGTCACCGGTCTCCGTTCTGAATCCCGCGCCCGCGAAAGGCGCCGACGCCCCCGCGACTTTCGCGGCCAGCCCTGCGCCTTCCTCCGCCTTCGTTCCCACGCCTCCCGCCGGTACGAGCGCCAGCGCTCAGCCTGCAGTTCCGCCCAGCGCGGACGACGCCGGCGATCTTGCTTCGGACGAAACGACCGGGACCGCCCCGATCAAGGGCGCCAATACCGCGCTTTTCCAGACCGCCTCGATCCAGACCTCCATGCCCGTCGGGGCTCCGACCCAGACCGGCCCCATCGTCGTCGCTCCGGCGACGCCCGCCGTTCCGGTCCCGGCCGGCGGCGCCGCCCCGCCGGTGTCCGGCGCCCAGGACCTATCGGCTGCGAACACCACGTCCCAGGGCGTTGGGGAGCCGGCCTCCACGGTTCAGAACGCCGCCGTTCAGAACGTGGCGATCCAGAGCGCGCCTTCCTCGCCCGCAGTGACAGCGATGGCCGCGCCTGGACCGGTCTCACCCGGGCCGGTCGCGCCCAAGTCCGCCCGCCCGCAGGCCGCCGCGGCGGCGACCCAGGCCCAGTCCGCCCTCTCGCCCGATCCCGCTCTTCCCGAGGCTGCGCCGCCGTCCGACGAGGATGCGTTCGCCGCTGCCCCGCCCGCCGCGAACGCCTCCGAACAGGATGGCCAGACGCCCGTGACGGTGGCCCAAGCCGGCGCCGCGGCGAACCTCGACGCCCAGGGCAAGACCCAGCCTCTCGGCGGGACGGCCACTCCGCCCCTGTCGGCCGCCGCCAAGGCCGCGCCCGCCCCCGGCGGGGTCAAGGCGGCCGGGCCGGGCCCGAATACGCCCCCCTCGACCGGCCCCGATACGTCCGCATCCCCGACCGCCGTGGCCGACGCTTCGTCAGCACCCGCCTCTGCCGACACCCCTCCGCCGCGGACTGCCCCGGACGCCGGCGCGCCGGCCGACCAGAGCGCCCAGCCGTCCGCGGCCCTGGCCGCGGCTCAGGCGCCGGCCCCGGCCTTCGCAGCCGCCGCCCCGACGGCGGGCCCAGAAACCGTGGCGCGCCTGGCGGCCCAGATCGTCCAGACCGCCCAGGGACCCGCCTCCGAATTCAATCTGACCCTGCACCCGGCCGAACTCGGCGGCGTGCAGGTCAAGATTCAGGTCGGGCGCGACGGCCAGGTGCGCGCCTCCCTCGCCTTCGACAATCCGCAGGCCGCCGCCGAGCTTCACGCCCAGGCGGACGAGCTGAGGGCCCAGTTGACCCAGGCCGGGTTCGACGTGGCTGACAATGGCCTGAGCTTCGGTCTGAACGGCCAGGGCCGGCAGGCGCAAGACGACAGCAACGCCCAGGCGGGCCTGTGGGGCGGACGAGCCTTCCGCGCCGCCGCCGCCGGGGCCGACGACCTCCTCACCCAGGTGAACGAAGCCGCCGGACGACTGAACCGCCGCCAAGCCGCCGGCGGTCTCGATATTCGGATTTAGGACGTAGACCATGACCGCAGCGACCGGCGTCAGTACGACCAACACCACCAACTCGACGGTGAACTCGGGTCAGATCAACCTGACCAACGACTACAACACCTTCCTGCAGCTGCTCACCACGCAGCTGAAGAACCAGGATCCGTTGTCGCCGATGGACACCAACGCCTTCACCCAGCAGCTGGTGGCGATGAACGGCGTGCAGCAGCAGCTGCAGACCAATTCGCTGCTGCAGACCCTGGTCAATCAGAGCTCGGGCGCCGGTCCGGCGGTGAACCTGATCGGCAAGCAGGTGCAGGCCGCCTCGCCGACCATCGCCATCGCCAACGGTCAGGGTAATTGGACCTACGAGCTGGACGGCAACGCCGCCTCGGCGACGCTCAACATCACAGACGCCTCGAACAAGGTGGTCTGGAGCCAGACGGCCCCCGACCTCAGCCAAGGCCAGCACGCCTTCTCCTGGAACGGCCAGACCCTGTCCGGCGGGAAGGTCACCGCGGGGAATTACACCCTGAGCGTGACGGCCAACGATTCCAACCTGCAGGCGATCAACACCAACGTGTTCGTCCAGGGCGTCGTCACCGGCGTCCAGAACAGTTCCTCGGGCACTCAGCTGAATCTGGGCTCGACGACCGTCAACTACACCAACGTCACCAAAGTGCAGAACGCGACCAACTGAACCCCTAACCAAGGACCCATCCCATGAGCATTAACAGCGCCATGCTCGCCGGCGTGACGGGCCTGACGGCCAACGCGTCGGCGCTCGCCGCCACCTCCGACAACATCGCCAACGTCAACACCGTCGGCTACAAGCGCAACCAGACCAACTTCTCGGATCTGGTCACCGCCGCTTCGAACCAGGACTACAGCGCCGGCGGCGTGCAGGCGATCACCACCTCCTACGTCACCCAGCAGGGCCTGCTGCAGTCGACCAGCTCGCCGACCGACCTGGCCATCTCCGGCCAAGGATTCTTCGTCACCACTCAGCAGCCGGACAACATCTCGTCCACGGCGCCGCGCCTGTTCACCCGGGCCGGCTCGTTCACGGTCGACAGCCAGGGCTTCCTGAAGAACGCCGGCGGGCTCTACCTGCAGGGCTGGCTGGCCGACACCTCGGGCAACATCAACACCGATCCGTCCAACATCTCCCTCCTGCAGTCGATCAACGTGTCGTCCGTGGGCGGCGCCGCGGGAGCCACCACCGCCGCGACGATCAACGCCAACCTCGACGCGGGTGAGACCCTGTCATCTGCGTCCGAACAGACGACGACGTTCAACAACGTCAACGACTCCGTACCCGTGGCGCACAACTTCACCGTCGCCTACACGCCAACCGCGACCGCCAACGACTACAATGTGGCGGTGACCGATACCGGCACCGGAACGGTCTACAACGGCACGGCCACCTATAACCCGGTCAGCGGCGCCTTCGTCAGCGGCACCGGCGTCCTGTCGGCGGGCTCGCTGGCCCTGGGCGGCGGCGTCACCGTTCCGCTCGCCTCGCTCGGCCTCAGCACCTCGGTCACCGCCAAGTCGATCTACAACCCGGTCTCCAACAGCATGGCGGCCTATAACGCCACCACCGGGGCCGGCACCAAGCCTGACTTCACCGTCACCGTGCCGCTGGCCGACTCCCAGGGCGGGGCGCGGACCATGCAGATCGACTTCCTGAAGAATCCGAGCAGCCCGAACCAGTGGTACGCCGAAGCCCACGTGGTTCCCGCCAGCGACGTCGTCACCGGCGCAGGCCTGAGCAACGGCCAGGTCTCCGTCGGCGTCGTCGCCTTCACCCCGGACGGGCGCTTCGACCCGACCAACACCACCCTGTTCGGCACCAGCAGCAACAGCGGCGTGTCCTCGCTGAACTTCGGCGCATCCAACGCCGGGGCCCCCGCCGCGGGCCAGGTCAACTGGGCCACCAGCCTCGGCATCAACGGTCAGAGCGTGGACCTGTCCCTGGGCAGCGCCGCCGGCGGTCTGACCCAGTACGACAGCCAGTCGGTGGTGCAGTCGGTGGCCACCAACGGCACGCCGTTCGGCAACCTGACCTCGATCAACATCGACTCCAGCGGCTTCGTCACCGCCGCGTTCGACAACGGCGTGACCCGCCGGATCGCCGAGGTCGCGGTGGCCACCTTCCCGAACCCCGATGGACTGTCTCCCGTCAGCGGCGACGCCTATCGCGTATCGCTGCAAAGCGGCACCTACAACCTCAAGGCCCCCGGCTCAGGCGGGGCGGGTTCGATCTCGCCCTCGGCGCTGGAAGCCTCCACCGTCGACCTTTCATCGGAATTCAGCGGGTTGATCACCACCCAGCGCGCCTATTCCGCCTCGTCCAAGATCATCACCACGGCCGACCAGATGCTGCAGGACCTGATCAATATCATCCGTTAATACTTATCCGGACGGCCTGGGTACCTGGACCGTCCGGTTAACAATAGTAAACGGGGAAGCTAAGAATTATGGTTACCGGATCTTTACTAACGCGATTCACTGACTGTTATAGCGTTGCGGCTAATCTTCCCTCTGTAGAAGGTGGGAAAGGCGTAAGCCCATGTTGCAACCGCAACGCGTAAACAGCAAAGGCGAGAAGTACGTGATCGGTCCGACCGGCGCGCCTTTGACCCTGAGCGACTTGCCGCCGCGGGACACCGAACGTTGGGTGATCCGCCGCAAGGCCGAGGTCGTAGCCGCCGTGCGAGGCGGGCTCTTGTCGCTCGACGAGGCCTGCGAGCGTTACCGGCTGACCAATGAAGAGTTCATCGGCTGGCAGAACTCCATCGACCAGCACGGCCTGGCCGGGCTGCGCACCACGCGCATCCAACAATACCGCTAGTTTCTTCCTCCCCGAGACGCCCGAGGCCGCGCCGAGAGGCGCGGCCCTCTCTTTTCGTGAAGGCCTGGGCCGCGCCGAGAGGCGCGGCTCTCTCTTTTCGTGACTCTCGAGATGGGGCCGCACGGGCGCCCGAGGTTTATTTTCGGATCTTCAGATCCGCGTCCACGCGAGCGGGAGACTGGTTTTCGCCCTCCCTGCGGCAAGGTCGCGCAGCCGAATTCCTGACCTCGCCGTTAACCTTAATCGAGCGTTTACCAAACCACCCGGAAATTCCTGCCTAGCGACGGGACGTTTCGTCCCTGTCCCGGGAGGCCCTGGTGCAGTCTTTCATCGACGCCCTGCAACGGTTCGGCATCGGACGGCTGGCCGCGATTCTCGGCGTGGCCGCCGGAGTGGCCGCAGCCCTGTTCGCGCTCGTGCTCAACGTCGGGTCAGAGCCGAAGGCGCTGCTCTACGCCAATCTCGACCTGAAGGAAGCCGGCCAGATCACTCAGGCGCTGGACCAGTCTGGCGTCAAATACGAAGTGAAGGGCGACGGCTCGACCATCATGGTCCCGCGCGACAAGGTCGCCTCCACGCGAATCATGCTGTCGACCAAGGGCATGCCGACCTCAGGCTCGGTCGGCTACGAGATCTTCGATTCGGCCTCCCCCCTCGGCCAGACCGACTTTATCCAGAACCTCAACCGCCAGCGGGCGCTGGAAGGTGAGCTGGCCCGTACGATCCGTTCGCTGCAGGGCGTAAACACCGCACGGGTGCACCTGGTGCTGCCGCGGCGGCAGCTGTTCGAAAGCGAAGGTGAAACGCCGACCGCCTCGGTGGTGATCGGCGTGGGCGCTCATTCTCTGGGCGCGGATCAGGTCAACGCCGTGCGCAACCTGGTGGCCGGCGCGGTGCCGAACCTGAAGCCCGACCGTGTCACGGTGGTGGACGAGCGCGGCAAGCTCCTGGCCGGTGTCGGCGACGGGGCGGGCGAGGGCTCGGCCGGCGACACGGCCCGCAACGACACCGAAGAGCGCATGCGCAAGACGGTGAAGGATCTGGTCGAGGGCGTGGTCGGCGCCGGCAAGGCCCGGGTGCAGGTCAGCGCCGACCTGGAGCGCAACCGCGTCACCCTGCAGGAAGACAAATACGATCCAGACGGCCAGGTGGTGCGCTCGACCCAGACCGGAACCGAGAACGCCAAGCAAAGCCAGGCCGGCTCCAACGGCGTGTCGACCGCGGCCAACATCCCCGGCGGGACCGGCGCCGGCGCAGGCGAGCCGGGCAACAGCTCCGACACCGCCCACTCCGAAGAGACCACCAACTACGAGATTTCGCACACCACCCGCACCGAGGTGCAGGAGCCGGGCCAGATCAAGCGCCTGTCGGTGGCGGTGGCGGTGGACGGCGTCACCACCGTCGATCCCAAGGGCAAGGCGAAGCCGACCTACGCCCCGCGCAGCGAAGACGAGATGAACCGCATCAGGGAGCTAGTGCGCTCGGCGGTGGGCTTCAACGCGTCTCGCGGCGACCAGGTGCAGGTGATCAACGTCCGCTTCGATCGCGGCGACCAGGAAGGCACCAACTCCGCCCTGCCGGCGGTGCTGAACTTCGACAAGAACGACATGATGCGCATGGCCGAGCTGGGCGTGCTGCTGGTAATGGCGGCCCTGGTGGTGTTCTTCGTGGTGCGGCCGCTGCTGTCGACCGCGGCCGGCGGCGGCATGCCGGCCATGCCGATGCTGGCGATGGCCGGCGCGGGCGGCGGCGGGGGCGGCGGCCAGGCCCTGATGAGCCCCGAATCTTCCGGCTCTTCGCCGCTGGCGATGGCCCGAGCCCCGGCGCCCCAGGGCGACCCGCGCATCGACATCGCCAAGATCGAGGGCCAGGTGAAGGTGTCCTCGGTCAAGCAGGTTTCCGAATTCGTCGACAGCCACCCGGAAGAATCGGTTTCGATCCTCCGCGCCTGGCTGCATGAGAGCGTTTGAGTATGGCCGTAGCGGTTGCAGGACGTGGGAAAAAGGGGGTCACCGATATCGGCCGCCTAAACGGCGCCGAGAAGGCGGCGATCATTCTGCTGGCCCTGGGCGAAGAGCACGTGGCCCTGTGGGAGGCGCTGGACGACGAGGAGATCAAGGAAATCTCCCAGGCGATGTCCACGCTCGGCACCGTCTCGTCCAACGTGGTCGAGGATCTGATGGTGGAGTTCGTCTCCGGCATGTCCTCGGCCGGGGCAATCATGGGCTCCTACGAACAGACCCAGCGCCTGCTGGCCAACTTCATGCCGGCCGAGAAGGTCGACAGCCTCATGGAGGAAATCCGCGGTCCCGCCGGCCGCACCATGTGGGACAAGCTGGGCAATGTGAACGAGGCGGTGCTCGCCAACTATCTGAAGAACGAATACCCGCAGACCGTCGCGGTGGTGCTGTCCAAGATCAAGGGCGACCACGCCGCGCGAGTGCTGTCGGCCCTGCCCGAGGACTTCGCGCTGGAGTGCGTGCAGCGGATGCTGCGCATGGAGCCGGTGCAGCGCGAGATCCTCGACAAGATCGAGGCCACCCTGCGCACTGAGTTCATGTCCAACCTGGCGCGCACCTCGAAGCGCGACAGCCACGAGATGATGGCGGACATCTTCAACAACTTCGATCGCCAGACCGAGGCGCGTTTCATCGCCGCCCTGGAAGAGCGCAACCGCGAGAGCGCCGAGCGAATCCGCGCCCTGATGTTCGTGTTCGAGGACCTGTCCAAGCTCGACCCGGGCGGGGTGCAGACCCTGCTGCGCCAGGTGGAGAAGAGCCAGCTGGCCCTGGCCATGAAGGGCGCGTCGGACAGCCTGCGCGACCTGTTCTTCTCCAACATGAGCGAGCGCGCCGCCAAGATCATGCGCGACGACATGGAGGCCATGGGCCCAGTGCGCCTGCGCGACGTGGACCAGGCGCAGATGGCCATGGTGCAGATCGCCAAGGACCTGGCGGCCAAGGGCGAGATCATGCTCGCCGGCCAGGGCGGCGAAGACGAGCTGGTGTACTGAGATGTCAGAGCCCGTCGCCCTTCAGAGATTCACCTTCGACACGGTCTTCGAGGACTCCGGTCGGGTCATCGCCCCGGCGCGGCCCAAGAAGAGCTTCACCCTCGAGGAGGTCGAGGCGATCCGCGCGGAGCGCTTCGCCGAGGGCGAACGCTCCGCGGTCGCTGTCGCGCAACAGGCCCAGGCCATGGCCCTGCAGCAGATCGCGGCCGCCGCCCAGGGCGCGCTCGGCGGTTTGGCCATGGTCGCGCACGAACACCGCGCGGGCTCCGCCCGTCTGGCCCTGGCCGCCGCCGGCAAGATCGCCGACGCAGCGCTCAGCCGCTTCCCCGAGGCCCCGGTCGCCGCAGCCCTGGACGCCCTGGCGCGCGAGGTCGAGGCCGTGCCGCGCCTGGTGGCGCGCTGCGCCGAGGATCAAGCGGAAGCGGTCCAGGCCGCCCTCGAACAAGCCGCCCACAGCGCCGGCTATCCCGGCCAGATCGTCGTCCGCACCGATCCCGCCCTGCCCATGGCCGCCTTCGTCCTCGACTGGGGCGACGGCTCGGCGGCTTACGATCCCAACGCGGCGTCAGCCCGTGTCGCCCAGGCCCTCGAAGAGGCCCTGGCCGCCGAAGGCTTCCACGCCGAATCCCTGAGTCACCCGAATACGGGTCATCCCAACGAGGCCGACCATGGCTGACGAACCGTTCTCCCTGGACGAATTCCCGACCACCAACCTGGCGTCGGAGATCCCGGTCGAGGCCGAGGAGAAGATCGCCCAGGACCTGCAGACCGTGTTCGACGTGCCGGTCAACATTTCGGCCGTGCTCGGGCGCGCCCACCTGTCGGTGGCGCAGTTGCTCAAGCTGGCCCAGGGCTCGGTGCTGGAGCTCGACCGCAAGGTCGGCGAGGCCATCGACATCTATGTGAACAACCGCCTGGTCGCCCGCGGCGAGGTCGTCATCGTCGACGACCGGCTGGGCGTGACCATGACTGAAATCATCAAGGACGGCGACGCGGGCCTCTAGGCCCCGTCAACGAGAGGAAACCACCCATGCGGCTCCTGATTGTCGGACGGCTGAACGGCCAGTTCACGACGGCGGCGAAGATGGCGATGTCGGCGGGGGCCAAGGTGGCCCACGTCGAGACCTGCTCGGCCGCCACGAGCGCCCTGCGAAACGGTCAGGGCGCCGACCTGATGATGGTCGACTACGAGCTCGACATCGCCGGCCTGATCGCCGCCAACGAGGCCGAGCGCATCCACGTGCCGGTGATCGCCTGCGGCGTGAACCCCGACCCGGACAAGGCCGCCGCCGCCATCCGCGCCGGGGCCAAAGAATTCATCCCCCTCCCCCCGGAAGCCGAGCTGATCGCCGCCGTGCTCGCCGCCGTGTCCGACGACGAACGGCCGATGGTGACCCGCGACCCCGGCATGCAGCAGATGCTGAAGCTGGCCGAGCAGGTGGCCCCGTCCGAGGCCTCGATCCTGATCACCGGCGAAAGCGGCGTGGGCAAGGAAGTGATGGCGCGCTTCCTGCACAAGAAGAGCCGCCGCGCCGACAAGCCGTTCATCAGCGTCAACTGCGCCGCTATCCCCGAAAACCTGCTCGAGAGCGAGTTGTTCGGCCACGAGAAGGGCGCCTTCACCGGCGCGCTCGCCCGCCGCATCGGCAAGTTCGAGGAGGCCAATGGCGGCACTCTGCTGCTGGACGAGATCAGCGAGATGGACGCCCGCCTGCAGGCCAAGCTGCTGCGCGCGATCCAGGAGCGCGAGATCGATCGCGTGGGCGGCGGCAAGCCGGTCAAGGTCGACATCCGCATCCTGGCCACTTCGAACCGCGACCTGGTCCAGGCCGTCCGCCAGGGGACCTTCCGCGAAGACCTGTTCTACCGCCTGAACGTGATGAACCTGCGCATCCCGCCGCTGCGCGAGCGTCCCGGCGACATCATCGCCCTGGCCGAACACTTCGCCAAGAAATACGCCGCCGCCAACGGCCTGGCCGACCGTCCGATCTCTGCCGAGGCCCGCCGCCGTCTGACCAGCCACCGCTGGCCGGGCAACGTGCGGGAGCTGGAAAACGCCATGCACCGGGCGGTGCTGCTGTCGTCGGGCGCGGAGGTCGACGAGCAGTCGATCCGCCTGCCTGACGGCCAGCCTCTGGCCCCGGGCGCGGTGTCCGACGCCGCCGCCCGGGCGGCCCAGGCCGCCGGCCACGCCAACTTCGGCGAAGCGAACCTGGCCGCCTTCGTCGGCCAGACCGTGGCCGAGGTTGAGCAGAAGCTGATCATCGACACCCTGACCCACTGCTTCGGCAACCGCACCCACGCGGCCAACATCCTGGGCATCTCGATCAGAACCCTGCGTAACAAGCTCAAGGAATATTCCGAGGCCGGCGTCGCCATTCCCGCCCCGCAGGCGGGGATGGGCCAGAGCGCGGCCTAGGCCGGACAACAGAGGGGGATAGACGTTATGGTTTGGGCGATGCGGACCGTGTTCCTGATGCTTCCGGACTCCGCCTGGAATCCCGGCGGGCGGATCGATCCGCCCGAACCTCAGCCGTTCGCCGCCTTCAGCCACAGCGCCCTGCGTCTGACCTGCCCCTTCGCCATCGTGCGCGAACCGTCCGCGCCCCCTCGCCGCAGAAGGGCCTAGATGGTCGACATCGGTATCCCGCTTACCCTGACCGGGGCCAACCGGCCCGACGCCAAGATGGTGTGGGGCTGGGTCGCGCGCGGCGAGGTCGCTCTAGCGACCGGAATCGTCGGCATCATCGTGCTGCTGATCGTGCCGGCGCCGGCGATCCTGTTGGATCTGCTGCTGGCGACCTCGATCACCGCCGCCGTCCTGATCCTGATGACCGCGGTTCTAATCAAGAAGCCGCTGGAGTTCAGCGCCTTCCCCACGGTGCTGCTGGTCACCACCCTCTACCGCCTGGGGCTCAACATCGCCTCGGCCCGCCTGATCCTGTCGAAGGGCCACGAGGGCACGGTGGCCGCCGGCCACGTGATCCAGGCCTTCGGCCAGCTGATGATGGGCGGCGACTTCGTAATCGGCGTGATCGTGTTCGCCATCCTGGTGGTGGTGAACTTCGTGGTCATCACCAAGGGCTCGACCCGTATCGCCGAAGTGGCCGCGCGCTTCACCCTGGACTCCATGCCCGGCAAGCAGATGGCCATCGACGCCGACCTCGGCAGCGGCCTGATCGACGAGACCGAGGCCAAGCGCCGGCGCAAGGAACTGGAGCAGGAATCGACCTTCTTCGGGGCCATGGACGGCGCCTCCAAGTTCGTGCGCGGCGACGCCGTGGCCGGCCTGATCATTACCGGCATCAACATCGTCGGCGGTATCATCATCGGAGTGGTGCAGCACCACGTGCCGGTGGGCCAAGCCTTCTCGACCTACACCATCATGACCATCGGCGACGGCCTGGTGACCCAGGTGCCGGCGCTGATCATCTCCATCGCCGCGGGCTTCCTTGTGTCGAAGGCCGGCGTCGAGGGCTCGGCCGACAAGGCCCTGGTCACCCAGCTGGCGATGAACCCCGTCTCCCTGGGCATGGTGTCGGCGGCTTCCGGCATCATCGCCTTCGTGCCCGGCATGCCGATCCTGCCGTTCGCCGGCATCGCCGCGGGCGCCGGGGCCCTGGCCTGGAAGCGCAGCCAGGACACCCGCAAGGCCGACCACGACGCCACGGCGCTCAAAAACGTCACCGCAGGCCCGGCCACCGAGGGTCAGGACGAGGAGCCGATCGCCAGCGCCCTGGCCATCGACGACGTCAAGATCGAGCTGGGCTACGGCCTGCTGAGCCTGATCAACGACCTCGAAGGCCGCCGCCTCACCGACCAGATCAAGGCCTTGCGCCGCACTCTGGCCGCCGACTTCGGTTTCGTCATGCCGCCGGTGCGCATCCTCGACAACATGCGCCTGGCCAACCAGGGCTACGCCATCCGCATCAAGGAGATGGAGTCGGGCGCCGGGGAAGTGCGGCTCGGCATGCTGCTGGCCATGGACCCGCGCGGTCTGGACGTGTCGATCCCGGGCGAACAGGTGCGTGAGCCCGCCTTCGGCCTGCCCGCCACCTGGGTCGACGAAGGCCTGCGCGAGGAAGCCACCTTCCGCGGCTACACCACGGTGGACCCGGCCACGGTGCTGACCACGCACCTGACCGAGATCCTCAAGGACAACATGGCCGACCTGTTGTCCTACGGCGAGGTGCAGAAGCTGCTGAAGGAACTCGGCGGCGAACAGAAGAAGCTGGTCGACGAGCTGGTGCCGAGCGTGGTCAGCGTCACCACCATCCAACGCGTGCTGCAGGCCTTGCTGCGCGAACGGGTGTCGATCCGCGACCTCGGGACTCTGCTGGAGGGCATCGCCGAAGCGGCGGGCTCCAACCCCACGGTCAGCCAGATCACCGAGCATGTGCGCAGCCGCCTGGCCCGCCAGCTGTGCTTCTCGAACAAGGGCGACGACGGCACGCTGGCCATCGTGACCCTGTCGCCGGACTGGGAGGCCGCCTTCGCCGACTCCCTGATCGGCCAGGGCGACGAGAAGCAGCTGGCCATGGCGCCGTCCAAGCTGCAGGACTTCATCCGCTCAGTGCGCGACAATTTCGAGCGGGCCAGCCAGGCCGGCGACCTGCCGGTGCTGCTGACCGGCCCGGTGATCCGCCCCTACGTGCGCTCGATCGTGGAGCGCTTCCGGCCGCAAACCGTGGTCATGAGTCAGAACGAAATCCACCCCAAGGCGCGGCTCAAGACGGTGGGCGTGGTCTAGATCGGGCCCGGCGCAGCGAGCACCTGCGCCTCAGCGTGACCGGGTCCTGATCCCCCTGCGCCGGAACGGCCAGTCGGTCACCTCGCCGGCGAACAGGGCCCACCATATCAGCACCGGCTGAAACGCCAGCCGCGGGCCGTGGTACCACCAGCTGTCCGGCAGGGGCGGCGCGGGCACATGCCACAAGGCCTGGTAGATGTTCGCCGGCCAGACGCAGAGGGCGTAGAGCGCCAGCATGATCCCGGCCAGTCGCCGGGTGGGCGGCGCCAGCAGCCCCAGAGCGCCGGCGATCTCGCAGGCGCCGGTGAACTGCACCACTTCCCGGCCGAAGGGGATGATCGGGGGCAGAATGACCAGGAACTTGTCAGGGGCCGCCAGATGCAGGCCCCCCGCGGCCAGATAGATCGCCGCCATGGCGATCCGGAGCGCCAGCCTCGGCCGGTCGAGATCGGAATGGGTCATCGACATACAAGCCGCGGCGAGGCTGGCGGTTCAAGTCGCAGCGCGCGGCGCCTCGCCGATCCACGCCCGCGGACCCCAAACGGCGCAGGCTCCGCTGGCCACCCCCGCGGCGAATCGCAGGCTCGCCGGAAAGTCTCCGCCGTTCGCCAGGGCGTGGCAGAACGCGCCATGGAAGATGTCGCCGGCGCCCAGGGTGTCGACGGCCTCGACCTGGGGCGGATCGATCGCGCCGGACGCGCCATCGTCCCGCCAGCGGATCGGGCCGGCGCCCCGGGTGACGGCGACCCTGGCGATGCGCCCGGCGAGCCAGGTCAGGACATCGTCCATCCCAGGCGGGCGGAAGCGGGCCGAGACCACGGCGACGTCGACGAACGGCAGCAATTCGGGCGTCCATTCTTTCCACGAGCCGCCGTCCAGCACGGTCGTGACGCCCATCTCGCGGGCGCGTTGCAGCACCGGCAGGGCCAGTTCGGGCAGGTGGCCGTCGCTGAGCACGATGGCCGGGCAGGCCTCGAACAGCCGGCCGACGAGATCGCCCGGCGCGCCGCCGACGCGGGATGGCAGGGGCTGGTTGACGATCGCCCGGTGCGCGCCGCTGAGGATCACCGACGACACCGGCAGGACGTCGGTCTCGCCCGCCGCCGCGTCGATCAGCTGAACGCCATAGCGGCCGATGTCGCCGCGCACCCAGTCGGCGAACGGACCCTCGCCCACCACCGAGAGCAGCTTCGCTTGACCGCCGAGCCCGGCGAAGGCGACGGCGGCGTTCAGCGCGGGCCCGCCGCCGGCCTTGTATGCGACCTCGGCGTCGACCTTGCCGTCGGCGTCGGGAAACCCTGCGCAGGCGTAGACGATGTCGAGGGTCGAGCGGCCGACCAATAGGGCGGTGACGGGGTCGGGATGCATGAGGCGCCTTCTGTCCGGCCCCAGCTTATGGAAAACAAGGCAGGAAAACAGGGATACGCCGCATGAGACCCTTGTCTGCCTGGACGCCTGTCGCCTTGGCGGGGGTGCTGATCGCCCTCTGCCCCCCGCCCGCCTCGGCCCAGCCGCCGGCCGGCGCCAAGTACGTGGCGATGGGGTCTTCGTTCGCGGCGGGGCCGGGCATCACCCCCTCGGCCGACGATCCGCCCAACCGCTGCACCCGCGCGAACGACAACTACGCCCATCAGCTAGCCCGGCGGCGGAAGCTGAACCTGGTCGACGTCAGCTGCAGCGGCGCGGCCACGGCGCATCTGCTCGGCCCGTGGAACGAGCTCAAGCCGCAGCTCGATGCGGTCGACGCTGACACCCGGCTGGTGACCGTGACCATTGGCGGCAACGACGTGCGCCTGACCGGCGGCGAAGGGGCCGGAGCCTGCCATACCGCCAACCTGCCGGGCGTGAACTGCCCCGATCTGCCGGCTCCGCCGACGGCGGAGGAATGGACCGGGCTGGAAACGCGGCTCGGCCAGATCGCCGCCGAGGTAAAGCGGCGCGCGCCCCAGGCCAGGCTGGTGTTCGTCGACTACACCTCGGTGCTGCCGCCCAGCGGAACCTGCGCGGCCCTGTCGCTGACCGTCGACCAGGCCGCGGCCAGCCGCGAGATCAACCGGCATGTGGTGGAGATCACCGCGCGGGTGGCGAAGACGACCGGCAGCGGCCTCCTGACCGCCTCCACCGTCACGGCGGAGCACAACGCCTGCGCCGCCGAGCCCTGGGCCAACGGCTATGCGACACCCGGCCATCCCGTGGTCGGCGCCGCCTTCCACCCGCGCGTCCAAGCGCACGCGGCCATCGCCGAGGCGCTGGACCGGCTGATCTGGCGCTGAGCCAAAAAGCGAAGGCCGCCGATCTTGCGACCGGCGGCCTCGCGAAGCGGATACCCAGCGGGCTTAGGCGGCCAGAGCGGCCTTGCGGCGAGTGCGCAGCACCGCGCCCATGCCAAACAGGCCCATCATCATCGCCGCCCAGGTGGCGGGCTCGGGCACGCCGGCGACGTCGGCGACGCCAACCGTCAGGCCGTGCCAGTTCTCGTTCGTGAAGTCCGTGAGGGTGAGGCTGCTGATCGAGCCCTGGAATTCGAGGATGCCGTGCACTTCGCCGTCGCCGGTGAAGCCGGTGTTCGTGCCATTGACGTCGAAGACGCCGCAGCCCCAAAAACCGCAGCCTTCACTGGCGACGGTAAAGGCGTGGTCGAACAGCACGTCGGCGCCGTTCCAGCTGGTGAAGGCGATGTAGACGTCGCTCACCGGGGCGCTGAAGGTGATGGTGGTCACGGCGGCGTCGGACAGGCCGAGGATGTCGGACGTGCCCGGCTTGTTGTAGGCGCCGTTGTAGTTGCCTGACGCCCAGTAGTCGGTGCCGGAGTTGTTCAGCTGGGCGAAGGAGTAGTCGCCGGTCATCGAAACATTGACCGTGCCGCTCGGCGCGGCGATCGAGCCGTAGGCGCCGGCTCCGTCACTGGAGCTGAGATCGGCCCAGGTGATGGTGGTGGCGGAGGCTGCGCCGGCGGCCGCCATGGTCAGGGCGGCTGCCGCCGCTGCACCGAAAATGCGCTTGAAGTTCATCGGAAGCCCCTTCGCTCCAAGCAACCTGACATCCGCACCCGGTGGGCAATGGCCGCTTTGTTAATGAACCCTAAACAAAGAACGGGACGATGCGAAGCGGATTCATTTCCTGAGCGAGTTAATTGCTTCGAAATTGCAACTGCTTAGCTTGATAGTTGAATCCGAAGCCGAACCTGCCTCCGCGTCGGGAGGCCCTAAGCCAGCGCCGCCTGGACCGCCACCGACAGCTTGCCGGAAACGATGCGGTGGGCCTCCCTCAGATAGGCCTTGAGGTCGTCGTCGCCGAGGGCGTCGGACTTGTTCAGCTGCACCCACTTGGCGCGAGAGAGATAGGGGGCGGGCTTAGCCAGACCCTGCTCGACCAGCAGTTCGAAGGCGATATCGGAAGCCTTGAACATGTATTTCGGCGCGGGGTCGCCCTCGATCCCGGCGTGCGCGAACATCTTGCCGCCGACGCTGTAAACGCGGTCGGCGCCCCACTTGATGTCGAAGGTGGCCCCCGGCAGAGCCAGGGCGGCCGCATGGAAGGCCTCAGGCGTCATCCCTCCATGACGCTCTCGCAACTGCGAGACGTCAAGGTGCAACGCAGCAATTCAGCAGGGCCCGTCGTTCAGGGCTTGCAAAGGTCTGCCTTGACCTTCTTGGCCTGCGGGTCGCGGCAAACCCCCTTGGCGTCGAGCCGGTAGACGTCGCCCGAACCGGCGCTGGCGCTGCCGGCCGCAGGGGCCGGGCCGGCGCCCTTGCAGGCAGGGGCTGTGGCGTCCTTGCCATCCGGACCCTGGCATTTGCCGGACTTGTCGAGACGTTCGCCGGGAGTCTGGGCGGCCGGGGCGCCATCAGCGGCTGGGGCCGAGAGGGCGGGTGCGCCCACCGTCAGCACGGCGAGGGTCGCGGCCAGGATTATCGGGATGCGCATGGGCTCCTCCATGCCTCAAGAACCCCCAACCGGCCTCGCTAGTTGCGATCAACGAAAAAGGCGCCGGAAGCCTCGGCTTCCGGCGCCCTATCGGTCTTGTGGAGCTACCCGCCCAGGCGACTAGGCCGCCGTGCCTTCCTTGAAGGTGGCCAGCATCTGGGTGAAGGCGCGCTCGGCCTCGTCCTTGTTCCAGGCCGCGCCATCGTTCAGGCACCAGCCGTGGGCGGCCTTGTAGACCTCGGCGCCAGCCGGATTGCCGGCGGCGGCGTAGGCGGCCTTGAGCTGCTGGTCGATGCCGGGCTCGCCCGCATGCTGCATGGCCCACTGGGCGGCGTCGTTCTGGGCGATGGCGAAGAAGGTCTTGGCCTTGATCTTGGGCGCCAGGAGGTGCGGGCTGTCCGGGTTCTTGGTGATCAGGGCGTTGCCCGGATGGCAGGCCATGGCGGCGCCGACCCGATCGGCGCGAAGGGCCGAGGCCTGGACGACCCGCGGGCCGCCCATGCAGTAGCCGGTGACCGCCAGCTTGTTCTTCTTCGACACCTGGGGCAGGCCGTCGAGATAGGTGATCCACGCGTTGGCGTCGCCGTTGAAGTTGGAGTTGGCCGGCCCCAGGTGGGGCTGGAGCTTGGCCGCGTCCTTGGCGAAGTTGAAGCTGGCCTGCTCTTCCGCGGTCAGCAGCGGGCCCTTCTTGGTGCGGTAGAAGGGATTGGGCACCAGCACCACATAGCCGTTGGAGGCCAGTCTCTTGCCCATGTCGCGGAAGGCCGGGCGCAGGCCGAAGATGTCGGTGAAGATCACCACGCCCGGGAACGGGCCCTTGCCGGCCGGGACGTAGAGCGCTGCGTCGGTCTCGCCGTCGGCCGTCTTGATGGTGACGTCGCTTTCCTTGACGCCGGCGGCCTGGGCGCTGGCGCCCCACGCGGCGCCGATGGCCGCGCCCGCGGCGATGGAGGCGGCCGTGAACGCCCGCCGGTTGATGTCAGAGTCGCACATGTTCTCCTCCAGTGGTCCAAGCGCCTCTTGCCGGGCGGACGGCGGAGTTAAGCCCCAAAATCGGCGTTCGTCACGCGCGCTATGTTTGAAGCTGCCGGACGACCCTATATCTGCCCCATGCTGCTGCTGTCCGTGCTCGATCTCGCCCCCGTCGCCGAAGGCTCCGATCCCGGAAAGGCGCTCCGAAACAGTCGCGACCTGGCGCAGCACGCCGAGCGGCTGGGCTACACCCGCTACTGGCTGGCCGAGCACCACAACATGGCGGGCATCGCCAGCGCCGCGACCGCGGTCGCCATCGGCTACATCGCCGAGGGTACGCGCGCCATCCGCGCCGGCGCCGGAGGCATCATGCTGCCCAACCACGCGCCGCTGCAGGTGGCCGAGGCGTTCGGTACGCTGGAGTGCCTCTATCCCGGCCGCATCGACCTGGGTCTCGGCCGCGCGCCGGGCACCGACACCCCGGCCGCGCGGGCCCTGCGGCGCACCCTGATCGGCGGGGAGGAGCGCTTCCCCCAGGACGTAGCCGAGCTGATGGCCTATCTCGACGACCCGCAGCCCGATCAGGCCGTAATCGCCACGCCCGGCGCCGGAACCAAGGTGCCGATCTACATCCTCGGATCCTCGACCTTCGGCGCGCAGCTCGCCGCCTATTTCGGCCTCCCCTTCGGCTTCGCCTCGCACTTCGCCCCTCAGCAGCTGGAGATGGCCCTGGCCCTCTACCGCCAGGGCTTCCAGCCGTCGGCGCAGCTCGACCGGCCCTATGTGATGCTGGGCGTGAACGCCTGCGCCGCCGACACCGACGAGGAGGCAGAGTTCCTGTTCACCTCGACGCAGCAGGCGTTCGTCAATCTGCGTACGGGCCGCGCCGGGCGCCTGCCCCCGCCCCTGGCCGGCTATGCCGAGGGTCTGGCCCCCGCCCACCGTGCGATCCTCGACGGGGTGCTGTCGCAGGCCGTGGTCGGCGGCCCCGAGACGGTGCGGGCGGGGCTGACCGCCTTCGCCGAGCGCCACGGGGCCGACGAGATGATCCTCACCACCCAGGTGTTCGACCACGCCAAGCGAGTGCGGTCGTTCGAGGTCGTGGCCGAGGCGATGGGCCTTAGGCCAGGCTAGCGTCCAGCGTGATCTCGGCGTTGAGCAGCTTGGAGATCGGGCAGCCCTTCTCGGCGGCGCCGGCAAGCTCGCGGAAACGGGCCTCGTCGATGCCGGGGATCGCGGCGCGCAGGGTCAGGGCCGACTTCTCAACCTTGAAGCCGCCGCCGTCCGGCACGAGGGACACGGCCGCCTCGGTCGACATCTCGGTGGCGGCGAAGCCGGCGGCCTGCAGCTGGAAGGCCAGGGCCATGGTGAAGCAGCCCGCGTGGGCGGCGGCGATCAGCTCCTCCGGATTGGTGCCCTTCTCGTTCTCGAAGCGGGTCTTGAAACTGTAGGGGGTGGCGTCGAGCACCCCTGAATCGGAGGACAGGGTCCCAGTCCCGTCCTTGCCCGTTCCCTTCCACACCGCGCGCGCCTTGCGGATCATCAGCCGTCTCCCATCGCCAAGTTCTCTGGCCAGGCGTCCAACCTATGCCTGTGTGAACGCCAATCAACCTCAGGGTTGTGACGAAAAAGCGTGACGCGCCGCGCGCAGGATGTCGAAATCCTCGCAGGCCGCGCGTCTGGCTGCAGACGTCGCCAACACCGGGGGCGTCCTCAGCGACGGAGAGACACCATGCAGTACATGCTTCTGATCCACACCGACGAAACCCGCATGCGCGAGGCCATGGCCAAGGGCGGCGCGCCTGAGATGATGGGCGCCTACCGCGCCTACACTGAAGCGATGAAGCAGGCCGGGGCGCTCGTGGCCGGCGACGCCCTGCAGCCCTCCGACACCGCCACGGTAGTGCGGGTGCGCGACGGCAAGACCCAGGTGCTCGACGGTCCCTACGCCGAGGCCAAGGAGCAGCTGGCCGGCTACTATCTGATCGAGGCCAAGGACCTGGATGCGGCCCTGGAATGGGCGGCGCGCTGCCCGGGCGCCAGCATGGGGACCATGGAGGTGCGTCCGGTGATGGTGTTCGCTCCGGCGACCGCCTGACCGGCGGAGGACGCATCATGCATTTCATGGTTCAGATCATCGGCAACGCCGACCTCGTGGCCAAGGCCAAGTCCGAGGACATGCAGGCTCTGATGGGCGCGTTCATGGCCTACACCCAAGCGATGAAGGGCGCAGGCGTCTATGTGGACGGGTCTCCCCTCGCGCCCGCCCCGACCGCCAAGACCCTGCGCATGACGGACGGCAAGACCCAGGTGCTGGATGGCCCCTACGCTGAGTCCCGCGAACAGCTCGGGGGCTACTTCATCGTGGACGTACCCGACCTCGACGCTGCGCTGGACTGGGCCGCCAAATGTCCCGGCTTGCCCTACGGGCCGGTGGAGGTGCGACAGATCCAGGTGATCCCCGGCCACAATGACCGTGCCGCCTAGCGACGCGGACGGGCTGGCCAAGCGGGCGGCGGAGGACGCCGCCCGCCGCAGCTACGGCAAACTGATCGCCTGCCTGGCGGCCCAGACCCGCGACCTCTCGGAGGCCGAGGACGCCCTGGCGGAGGCCTTCGCCCTGGCGCTGAAAACCTGGCCGGAGACCGGAGCCCCGGCCTCGCCGGAAGCCTGGCTGCTGACCGCCGCCCGGCGGCGGTTCCTGGACGCGGCGCGGCGGGGAAAGACGCGCAAGGCGGCGATCCCCCGGCTAAACGCGATGATCGCTGAATTGGAAGCCGAGCAGGCCGCCGACAGGCCGATCCCCGACGACCGACTGCGCCTGATCTTCGCCTGCGCCCACCCGGCCATCGACGAGGCCGCCCGTGCGCCCCTGATACTGCAGACGGTGCTGGGGCTGGACGCCGCCGCCATCGCCTCGGCCTTCCTGGTGTCTCCGGCGGCCATGTCGCAGAGGCTGGTTCGCGCCAAGACCAAGATCAGGGACGCCGGCGTGCCCTTCGCCGAACCGGACCTCGACGCCCTGCCCGGCCGCCTGGAGGCGGCGCTGCAGGCGATCTACGCGGTGTTCACCCAGGGCTGGTCGGACCCGGCGGGCGCCGACCCCCGTTCGCGCGGGCTGGTGGACGAGGCCCTGTTCCTGGTCCGGCTGCTGGCCGCCCTGATGCCCAACGAGCCCGAGCCCAGGGGCCTGCTGGCGCTGATGCTCTACGCGCACGCCCGCCGCGGCGCCCGGCGCGATAGGGAAGGCCGCTTCACGCCGCTGGACGCCCAGAACACCGCGCTCTGGGACGAGGGCCTAATCGAGGAGGCCGAGGCGCTGATGATGTCCGCCCTGTCCTTCGGCCGTATCGGACGGTTCCAGATTGAGGCGGCGATCCAGTCGGCCCATGTTCACCGGCGGCTCGGCGCGCCCACCGACTGGGCCGCGATCGTCGAGCTCTACGACAGCCTACTGGCCCTCACCGGCTCGGTGGTGGCCGGCCTGAACCGGGCCCTGGCCCTGTCGCGCCGCGACGGCGCCGAGGCGGGGCTTCAAGCTTTGGAGGGCCTCAAGGACGACCCGCGCCTGGCCGACTACCAGCCCTACTGGGCGGCGCGCGCCGATCTTTGCGACAGGGCGGGCCGAACCGCGCAGGCCGAGGCCGCCTATTTGCGCGCGATCGGCCTGGAGAGCGACCCTGCGGTGCGCTCGGCCCTGCAGGATCGGCTGGCCGACATGACGTCGCGCCAAGCTTGCTAGTCGTTGCGCCTGAGCCCTAGCGCTGCTAGCCAATCGATGCAGCGGCCACGCCGACCATGGGGATGGAAGACTTGAACAGTCCGTCGCGCGAACGGCCCCAGCCGGGCCACGCCAAGCTGATCTTCTGGGACCTCCTGACCTTCGAGCGGCTGCTGACCGGCCCGGTGGTGCACATCATCTACTGGTGCGGCCTGGCCTTGATCGCCCTGATGGGCTTCGCGGCGGTGGGCGCGGCGGTGGGGCTGTCGATCCGCGGCGAAGGGCTGGAGAAGCTGGTCGCCCTGCCGGCCCTGGTCGCCGGCGGGCTGGTGGTGGCGGGACTGGCCCTGCTATGGCGCGCCATGTGCGAGTTCTACATCGCCGTGTTCCGCATCAGTGACGACCTGCACGCCCTGCGGCAGATGGAACAGAAGCAGGACTAGCGCGCGCGACCCCTTGCCGGCCAAGGCACAGCGGCGGGTTGTATACAGCGAAGATTGACGGCGGGCCGGATGAGGGGCCAATGTTCTCTCGGAGGCGCGGGGCGTGCAGACCCCGCCGAGTCCGGGAAGAGACGCCATGACCAATCACGCCATTACCGCAGCGGCCTGCGCTGCCCTCGGAGTGCTCATCGCCGGTCCCGCTTCGGCGGCCTGCGCCCTGTCGGCCCAACCGATCGTCGTGAGCATGAAAACTCAACGGCCGCTGATCGACGTCAAGGTCGACGGGAAGGTGGGCCACTTCCTGCTGGACTCGGCCACCGCCGTGAACCTGATGAACAACAAGTTCGCGAATGCGCAGAAGCTGACCCCGACCAAGATCTCCGCCACTGGTCCTTCCGTGGTCAAGGCCGCGCAGTTCGAATTTGCCGGCGCCACGCTGAAGGACGCTCCGTTCGTGGCGACCGAAGTGGCCGACGCCGACGGCGTCATCGGCCAGACATTCCTGCACCAGGGCGATGTGGAGTACGACCTGGCCACCGGTTCGGTGAAGCTGGCCAAGGCGGTCGGCTGCGAGGGCTCCAACATGGCCTACTGGGCCAAGGACGGCGACGTCTTCTTCGAGGCGGCGCTGACGCCGACTGCGAAGGAAGCCCCCTTCACCACCACCGAGGTCATCGTCAACGGCGTGAAGCTGCGGGGGATGTTCTCGACCGGCAAGCGCTACAGCTCGATCACCGAAAAGGCGGCCGCCAAGGCCGGTGTGAAACCGGGCGACGCCGGCGTGAAGTCGATGGGCACGAACGCCTGGGCGGCTCCTTTCGCCAGCGTGATCGTCGGCAACGAGGAGACCAAGGGCGGCAACCTTGAGATCGACCGCACCAACGACGACCTCTACGACGTCCTGATCGGCACCGACTTCTTCCTGACCCATCACCTCTACGTGGCCAACAGCCAGCAGAAGATCTACTTCACCAAGGCCGGCTTCCCGGGCGGCAAGGTGTTCGACGCCCACCCCAAGGAGGCCAGCGCGCTCCAGACCCAGGGCCACCTGCAGGACCACTATTCGCCGGGCAACGACAACTAGCAGACCTCACCGATCAGGGGGCCCATGACTGCTCGCACACTGGCCGCCGCGGCCTGCGCGGTCTTGGGTCTTTCGATGGCGCTGCCCGCCTCGGCGGCCTGTTCGCTGAAGACCCAGCCGATCCCGGTGACGGTGCAGGGGCTGAGGCCCTTCGTCACCCCGAAGATCAACGGCCAGGAAGCCCGGTTCCTGCTGGACTCCGGTTCGATCATCAATGTCATCAACGGCAAGCTGGCCGCGAAAGACGGCTTGAAACCGCAGCGGATCGCGTCGACCGGCTCGCTGATCGGCGCGGACCGGTTGGTCGGCCTCCAGGGCGCCGAGGGAGCGGACACGATCAGCGGCGTGGTGGTGGCGCCAAAGTTCGAGCTCGCCGGCGCCGTCTTCAAGGACGTCAGCCTGATGGCGACGGAGCGGGGCGTCGATGGCGACGGCCTGATCGGCCAGGCCTTCCTGCGTTGGACCGATGTCGAATATGACTTCGGCGGCAAGACGGTGACCCTGGTCAAGGCCGAGGGCTGCGGCGGGGTGAACCTGGCCTACTGGGCCAAGGACGGCGTCCCCTATTCCGTGATCCCCTTGGAATGGGTCGACAAGGACAACCCCCACACCGAGGCGGCGGTCTACATCAACGGGGTGAGGATGCGCGCGGTGTTCGACACCGGGTCGGGATTGACCTTCATTACCGAGGGCGCCGCCGCCCGCGCTGGGGTGAAAACCACCGATCCAGGCGTGCAGCCGGCGCCGTCCTACCAGGGCCTGGACGCCGAGGGCAGGGCTTGGATCGGACAGTTCAAGAGCATCAAGGTGGGCGACGAGGAAATCCAGAACGCGCCGCTCTTAATCGGCCAATCCGCCAACACCTGGTACGATGTGCTGATCGGCGCCGACTTCTTCCTGTCGCACCACATCTACGTGGCCAACAGCCAGGGCAAGATCTACTTCACCTACTCCGGCGGCCCGGCGTTCCGCACGCCCAGGCCCCAGGCCGCCACGGCGGCGGCCCAGAAGTAGGCCGCAGGCCTCAGTTCGGCGGGTTGTACTTCTCGACAAAATCGACGGTGGCCTGCAGCGTCTGCAGGATCATGGATTCAGGGTTGAAGTTCTTGCCCGGTTTCACCGTGACCAGTTCCGCGGGCTTCTTGGCGCGATTCAGGGCGTTGGCCATCTTGACCGGGTCGTCGTTAGGGCCGGGATAAGAGACGATCAGGATCGGCGCGCTGGCGTCGGCGGCGTGATCCGCCGGCGATATTTTGTCGAACACCGGATCGCGCTGGTCTTTGGCGCCGATCAGCCGTTCCCAATTGCGCACTTTGCTGGATTTCTTGGCGTCGGCCCAGAACCCGCCCGCCAGACTGCGGATGTCGGTCCAGGGATCGACGGCCACCGCACAGCGGTAGACGCCCTGCTCGAACATCACTCCGGCCAGCGCCGCGTAGCTGCTATAGCTACCGTCGCCGACGATGCACACCCGCTTGGGATCGATGTAGCCCTTGCCGGCAAGGGCCCGGACGCCGTCGGACAGGTCGGTCTGCATCTTGCGGCCCCATTCCCCGAAGCCCGCGGCCTCCAGTTTCCAGCCGAGACCGAAGGAGCCGCGATACTGAGGTTGCAGCACGGCGTAGCCACGCGAGGCCAGGGCCTGGGCCCAGGCGTGATAGCCGACGAGATCGCCCTCGGCCGGCCCGTTGTGGGGCAGGACGATCAGGGGGAGGTTCCTTGGTTCTCGGCCGGACGGGAGGGTCAGCAGCGCCTGGATGGGCAGTCCATCCTTGGCCGGATACGTAACGATCTCGATGTCGGAGATGTCCTTGGGCGTGATGCCGTCGAAGGCGGCGCCGATACCCATTGCCTTGTGCGTGGCGGTGTCGACCACATGATAGGACACGCCGTGCTTCAGGCCGGTGACACGCACGACCACCTTCGTGCGGTCCGGGGTCCAGCTGGCGAGCTCCACTTCCTCATCGGGAAATGCCTTTATGACCCCGTCCCATAGGGCTTGGTCCTTGGGATCGAAGAAGACGTAGGTCAGCTCCAGGCCGGCCTTAGCGCCGCCGATGGGGCGGTGAGTGAGAGGATCGTAGATCAGCTGGTTAAGGCCGACATATTCCGGCACGAGATCGCCGAGCTTGCCGTCGTCGAGCGAAACCCTACGGAATTCGAGCCCATTCTCTTCAGTTATCGTCTGCAGCACCAACCCCTTGGCGTCCTGGGTGAGGCCGACGACCGACGGCGGATCGATCAGAGTCTTGACCGAATAGGCGTCGAACCAGTCCGAGCCCCGCCGAAGCTGGAGCGTCCACACGTGGGACTGTTCGTCGTAGGTGCTCTGTGAGATCAGATTGCCGTCGGGATCGATGTCCCACACAACGGACTGATGCGGCCGGGCGCGCGCCAGGCGATGTTGCTCGCCGGTGGCCAGATCGACCGCCTCCAGGGTCGGCACGGTCTCCGTTTGGCTGAGCTGCGTATAGCCCGCCGCGTAGAGCGTGGTGAGCCCGCCGCGCGTGCGGATCATCGGCGCCCTGACCGCGCCGCGGAGCTCGCCCTTCTGCAGGAGCCGCTCGATCTTGCGCTTCTCCAGGTCCACCAGCAGCGTCACGCTGCCGTAGGCGATGAGATGGTTGGAATCCACCCAGGTGAGCGAATCATAGGTTGGAAAGCCGGGAGGGATGTTGGCGATGGCGCCTGCAGGATTGAGCTGGTCGATGACCACCGCCTCCCTGCCGTTGACCACCTGAATAAAGGCGACTTTCGATCCGTCCGGCGAGATCGTCGGCATCCGCATGGCAGGAACCTTGCCGTAGGTCTCCAGCGGCGCCGCGTGCGCCGCGCAAGTGGTCAGCATGGCGGCGAGCGCCATGATCGCAAGTTTCATTGGAATCCCCCCGGATCGCTTGACGATCACTCTAACCCGCCGCAGCCCAGCGTTGTAAAGGGGGCCCTGCCGCCGGCGCTTCCCGATCACTTCGGCGGGTTGTTCTTCTCCACGAAGGCGACCGTGGCCTGCAGCATCTGGGCGCGCGTCGCCTCGCGCGACAGCCAGTGGTCTTCGGCTTTCAGCGTGACGAACTCCACCGGCTTGCCGGCGCCGCGGAGCGCCCGCTCCATGATCTGGCTCTGCTCGAAGGGAACGACGGTGTCTTCCTTGCCGTGGATCAGCAGCACCGGCGCGCTGGCCTGGGCGGCGTGTTTGGCCGGCGAGATCACGTCGAGGATCGGATCCTTGGGGTCCTTGGCGCCCATGAACCGGTCCCAGTAGCGCACCGTGCTGGAATGGTCGGGGTCGGCCTTGGGGCCGCCGATGAAGGTGCGAAGGTCGGACGGGCCCGCGACGGACACCGCGCAGCGGTACACGCCCTGTTCGATCGTGACCCCGGCCAGCGCCGCGTAGCCGCCGTAGCTGGCGCCGACGATGCACACGCGCTTCGGGTCAATGAAGCCTTGATTTGCCAGCGCCCGCACTCCGTCGGACAGGTCGGACTGCATCTTGCGGCCCCACTCGCCGAATCCGGCCGACTCCAACTTCCAGCCGAAGCCCGAGGAGCCGCGGAACTGCGGCTGCAGCACGGCGTAGCCGCGCGACGCCAGAGCCTGGGCCATCCAGTCGAACCCGGTCTCGTCGTGGTCGGCCGGGCCGCCGTGGGGCAGGACGATGAGCGGCAGATTCTTGGGATCACGGCCGTTGGGCAGCGTCAGCAGGGCCTTGATCTGCGTTCCGTCGGCCGCCGGATAGGTGGCGATGCGCACGTCGGCGAAATCGCTTGGTCCTATCCCCTCATAGCGCTGTCCCAGGAGCGTCGCCTTGCCGGCCGACGTGTCGACGACGGCGTAGCCGACGCCGTGCTCCACCCCGGTCACACGCACCAGCACCTTGCCGCGGTCCCGCGACCACCCGACGAAGTCCACATACTCGTCGGGGAACAGCTTTACGGCGGCGGTCCAGGCGGCCTGGTCCTTGGGGTCGATGAAGCCGTACGCCGGCTCGATGCCGCTCTTGCGCCCGCCGATGAGGCGATCCGTCCATGGATCGTGCACCAGGCCGGTGAATCCCCCGAACGCCGCGTTCGACGCCCCGAACTTGCCATCGGCCAGGCTCAGGGGCGCAAACTGGAAGCCCCGCCCTTCGGCGTAGACTTGCATCACTAGGGAGCGGCCATCGGGCGTAAGGCCGATGACTTCCGGCATCTCTGAGGCGACCTGCTCGCCGTAAATCGGAACCCAGCCCGTATCCCGATGCACCGACAGTCCCCATCGGCGAGTCGATTCGTCGAAGAACGTCTGGGCGATGACAGAGCCATCGTCGTCGATCACCCAGTGCATGCGGTATTGGGGTGCGGGGGCGACCATCTCGATCGCTTCGTACTCGCCGACGAGGTCCTCCGCCCTCAAGGCCGGCACCCCGACCCGTGACCCGTCCTTCCTCTTTTGGTCGTACACGAGCTCATAGCTGGGCGCGAAAACGACGGTGTGCCCCGCCCGTACCCGCACTTCAGCCGGACCGGTGAGCGCCCGAATGTCGGTCTCCTTTCCGGTCCCGATCAGCTGCTTGATCTTGTGAGTCTGCAGCTGGACGTCCAGCAGATAGAACCATTCCCTGCGGACGTTGAATGCGCGGCCCTCGTCGGAGAGCGTCACCAACAGGTCGTTTTCATCCGCCCAGGTGAGCTCCCGTATCTTCTGCGGAGTCGACGGGGTCTTTGCGATGAGTGAGATCGGGTTGAGCTGGTAGACAAACACGACCGGCTTGCCGTCCACGGGCCGCACGAACGCGACCTTCGTGCCTTCCGGCGAGATCGCCGCCATGTCCATCGTGGGCAGTTTGCCGTAGGCCTCGAGCGGCGCCGCTCGCGCCACGCCGGCGGCCAGGAGCACGGCCAGCGCCATCGTCACCAAACGCATCAGATTCCCCCCGAAATCCCCGGGAGCACCTTAACCCAACGCAGCTTGGCGTTGTAAAGGGGGCCGCTACCGCGCCCTGGCCTGGCGCAGGCCCATCTCGTCCAGCGCCGCGGTTTCGCGGCGGGCCAGTTCCTTGACCTCAGCGAGGCGGGCGACCTCGGCCACGTGTTCGAACTTCTTCATTTCTTCGAACGCCTGAGCTAGGGCGTCGCGCGCGCCTCTTTCCTCGACCTCAAGGGCGGCGATCTGCTCGGTCAGCTGCTCGCGCATCACCCGCCAGCCCTTCATGTAACCGGCCTGGTACCAGCCGGCGTCGGGATCGGTGCGGGCGCGCTGCGCCTCGTCCTGGGCCTCTTCGTGCATGGCCTTGAGGCGTCGCTCGCTCGCCAGGCGGCGCGCGGTGATCTCGCCGACGCGCTTCTGCAGGGTCTCGACCTCGTGCTTAGCGATGCGGATAAGAGAGTCGGCCCACTTCATTTCACTAGCATCCGCTCAAGATCATCTGCAGTCGGTTAAAGCCGTCGTCGAGACTGGTGCGCTCGTCCTTGTCCTGGCCAAGGAAGGCCTCGAGCTGGGGGTTGAGCTGGATGGCGCGGTCGATCATCGGGTCGGCCCCGGCGCGATAGGCGCCGATGCGGATCAGCTCTTCCATATTGGCGTAGGCGGCCATGATCTGGCGCGCCTCGCGCACGATCTCGCGCTCGGCCGGGAACTGGCAGCCCGGCAGGGTCCGCGAGATCGAGCGCAGCACGTTGATGGCAGGGAAGCGGCCCCGCTCGGCGATAGCGCGCTCCATGACGATGTGGCCGTCGAGAATGCCGCGAACGGCGTCGGCGATGGGTTCGTTGTGGTCGTCGCCGTCCACCAGCACGGTGAACAGTCCGGTGATCGGTCCGGCCTGCGAGCCGTCGGCGCGAATCGGTCCGGGACCGGCGCGTTCGAGCAGCTTGGGCAGTTCGGTGAACACGGTGGGGGTGTAGCCCTTGGTGGTGGGCGGCTCGCCGGCGGCCAGGCCGATCTCGCGCTGGGCCATGGCGAATCGGGTGACCGAGTCCATCAGACACAGCACTTCCTGGTCCTGGTCGCGCAGGAACTCGGCGATGGCCAGAGTCATATAGGCGGCCTGGCGGCGCTTCAGCGCCGGCTCGTCGGAGGTGGCGACCACGACCACGGCGCGACGCAGGCCCTCTTCGCCCAGGGTCTCCTCGATGAACTCGCGCACCTCGCGGCCGCGTTCGCCGATCAGGCCCACGACCACGGCGTCGCACTGGGCGCCCTTGGCCAGCATCGACAGCAGCACCGACTTGCCGACGCCCGAGCCGGCGAAGACGCCGAGGCGCTGGCCTCGGCAGCAGGTGGTGAAGGCGTTCATGGCGCGCACGCCGAGGTCGAGGCGTTCGCCGACGCGCCCTCGCGCGTGGGCGGGTGGAGGCGACGCGCGGAGGGGATATGCGGCCTGCCCCTGGGGCAGGGGCCCCTTGCCGTCGATGGGATTGCCGAAGGCGTCGATGATTCGGCCGAGCCAAGCCAGGCTCGGGCGGACCACCGCCCCTTCCGGCCGGATGCGGATCTCGGCGCCGGGCGCCACGCCTTCCAGCGGGCCGAAGGGCATCAGCAGGGCGCGCTGTTCGCGGAAGCCGACCACCTCGGCGGCGAGCGGCTCACCGCTGCGACGAATGATCTCAGCCCGCGCCCCCACGCCCAGGCGCGTGAGGCTCCCGCGGGCCTCTATTAGGAGCCCGTTAACGGCAGCCACGCTGCCCGACACTGTCAACGGATCGATGCGATCGATCGCGTTTAATAAGCTCTGCAAGCCCAACCCCTGGGGATTCGCCCTCTGGCCCCCAGCGGCCGAGTGGTTCGATTCCCTCGAAGCCATCGTCGGGGAATCATGGTTAATTTTTTTGGTGCGCGGATTCCGGGGACTCTTTCGGTCGCCCGCAAATCGCCCTAACCCTCCATTAGCATTAACCAAGTTTTTAGGGACTGCGCCCTAGCGTGAGCTTGCACGTACCGGGCGATACATCTGTTTCGCGTGCGTGACCGCGTTCGGCGGGGAGGGGCAAATGCGCGTACTCTTGATTGAAGACGACAGCGCCACGGCGCAGAGCATCGAACTGATGCTTAAATCCGAGGGCTTCAACGTCTACACCACCGATCTCGGTGAGGAGGGCGTGGATCTGGGTAAGATCTACGACTACGACCTCATCCTGCTGGATCTGAACCTGCCTGACATGTCCGGGATGGACGTGCTGCGGCAGCTGCGGGTCGGCAAGATCAACACCCCGGTGATGATTCTCTCCGGCACCTCCGAAATCGACACCAAGGTGAAAACCCTGGGCGGCGGCGCCGACGACTATATGACCAAGCCGTTCCACAAGGACGAGCTGATCGCCCGCATCCACGCGGTGGTCCGCCGGTCCAAGGGCCATGCCCAGTCGGTGATCAAGACCGGCGACATCACGGTCAACCTGGACGCCAAGACCGTTGAGGTGAACGGCATCCGCGTTCACCTGACCGGCAAGGAATATCAGATGCTGGAGCTGCTCTCCCTGCGCAAGGGCACGACCCTGACCAAGGAGATGTTCCTCAACCACCTCTACGGCGGCATGGACGAGCCCGAGCTGAAGATCATCGACGTCTTCATCTGCAAGCTGCGCAAGAAGCTTGCCTCGGCCACCAACGGACAGCACCACATCGAAACCGTCTGGGGCCGCGGCTATGTGCTGCGCGACCCGAACGAGGCCGTTATCGCGGCCTGAGCCGCTACGACACCCCTGTAACGAGTATGAGACGCCCGCCCCTGCCCCGGCGGGCGTCTTCGTTTTTGGGCGCAAAAAATGGGCGCGCCGTCGTGAGCGGCGCGCCCAGGCCATCCTGCGATCCGGGCGGGATCGTCAGGCCGCCACGCTCACGTCGGGCTTCTCGGCCCGGCGGGCGATGCAGATCGACCGGCCTTTCTCATAGAGACGGCGCTCCACGTGATAGCCGAGCGGCTCCAGCATCGCCGGCGCGTCGCCCAGCGAGTCGGCCGACAGACCGCCCTTGAGCTGGACGATGAGGACCCCGCCCTTCCGCAGGCACTTGGCCCCCCGCAGCAGATCGGCCAGTTCGGCCGGGCTGCAGGCGTGCGGGATGATCAGGGCGTCGGCAGCCGCCATGGCGGCGATCCTGTTGAGATGGACATAGGCGGCGCCGCGGAAGCGCTTGCCGGTGAGCCAGATCAGGGCCGTCAGGCCCGCAGGCCCGGTGACCCAGATGTCGTGGTCGCGCGTGACGCCGGCCCGGCGGAGGACCTCGGCCATGGCGTCCCCGTCCCCGGCCAGCGGGATCGCGGGTTGGACAGCATAGGTGGACATGACAGCACGCAATGAAGGTGTCGAACCGCAGCCGTCCAAGACGAATGGCCGCCTCGACAAGTTGCGCGAACTATAAGCCCGGTCGCATAAGGCTTCGATGTGGACCGGAAGCCTCGACCATAAGTGGGTCATAAAGATCGGCGAGGGCGAAGCCTTCCTCAGTGCGTGGCCGACAGATAGCCCATGACCGCTTCGACCTGCTCCTGGGCGTCCGCCGGACGTCCCTCCTCGGCCCGCCCGAAGTCCACGCCCAGGGCGAATTCTCCGCCGGACAGGATCAGGGGCCAGAAATCGAATCGGGCGCGGTCGATGGGATAGGCGCCGCCGTGGGTAGGCGCGCCGAGGTCAAGCGCGGTGGCGGCCGCAGTGCGGTCGGACGGGCTGAGGGTCGCGCCGCCCGCGGACGCCCGGACCTCCATCGTGTCCGGCCCGCGAGCCAGGATTACGGCCGGCGCGCCAAAGACTTCGTTCAGGGTCAGGGCGGCGCGCTCGAGGATCTCCGGGCGCGGCGCTCCGGTCACCACGGCGTGGGCCAGGGCCTGAAGCGCCCGCGCCCGAATCGCAGCGCGGCGAGCCTGCGTGGCCAGACGCCGCGAATAGGCCGCCAGGGTGCTGACCGCGGCGCCGATCGCGAGCAACAGGCCGGTAGACCAGAGGTCGGCCGCGCTGGCGATGGCCAGGGAATACTTCGGCTCGGTGAAGAAGAAGTCGAAGGCGATGGCCCCGGCGACGGCCGCGGCCATCGACACCCGCCAGCCGAACGCCATGGCGGCCGCCAGGACCGGCAGAACGAACAGCAAGGTGAGGTTGGCGGCCGGAATGACCCGCTCGAGGCCGAGGCCCACAGCCACAGCCAGACCGACGGCGCCCACGCCGATCAGGTACTGGAGAGCGGGCGGAAGACGGTCGGCCTCGGCGGCGGGAGCGAACGGCTGCACCGCTGCTGGCGCGACATCGACGATGATGGCGGATCGGGACACCGAAACCTCCCTTGCACGATCGCGCGCCGGAAGAACGCGGGCCGCATCCTAGCCGCCCGCGCCCGACCCGCCATGAGGAACATCAGTTTCGTGGAACGTTCAGCGGGCCGGGGCGGCGTGAACCGCAGCCGGGGGCGACCTAGCCGCGCCGGAGGCCTGCAATTCGCTGCGAACCACGCCGACCGTGACGGCCAGCACGAGATAGAGGGCCACGAGGGCCAAGACCTTCATCCGGCCGCGTTCACGCCTGGCCTCCAGGTCGCCATCTCTGACTTCCGCGCTCATGAAAATCATCTGTTCCACCTCCCCCAAAGTGCGGGGACGTCGCAAACCTACGTCGGGCCGGCATCAAATATCGATGTGGAACAAGGGGCTCGGGCATAAGGAACCTATCAGGGCCGAGGCCCGTCGCGCCGTCACCCGAGTTGGCCCTGTTCGACTTCCGGCGGCTCCTCCGCCCGCGCCACGGCAAGCCGCTTGGCGATGGGGGCGAAGGTGGTCCCCTGGATCAGGATGGAGAACAGCACCACGGCGAAGGTGGTTGGCAGGAGCAGGGACTTGGGCTCGCCGGCCGGCAGGCTCAGGGCCAGGGCCAGCGACAGGGCGCCGTGCAGCCCTCCCCAGCTCAGGAGCGCCGCCGCGCCCCGGCGCTGCTCGGTATGGTCGAAGTGCAGGCCCCAGGGGAACACCACCACGCAGCGGGCGGCCACGACCAGGACGATAGCCAGGCCCCAGAACCCGGCGAGCCGCAGATTGATCGGGATGACCAGCAGCTCGAGCCCCAGCAGAAGGAATAGCAGGGCGTTGAGGATCTCGTCCACCAGGGTCCAGAACCCGCGCACATAGCGCTGGCTGGTTTCGCTCATGGCCGTGCGTAGGCCGCGGTCGCCGACCAGCAGGCCCGCCGCCACCACCGCCAGAGGACCGCTGACGCCCAAGGCCTGAGCTAGGGAATAGCTGCCCATGGCCAGGGCCAGAGTGATGGTGACCTCGATCGGATAGTCGTTGATCGAGCGGATGGCGCGGATGGCGCCAAGGCCAAGAGCCGCCCCCAGCGCCAGCCCGCCCAGGGCCTGGACGGCGATCTGCACCAGGATCGGCATGGCGCTGATCGAATGCCCCTGCACCGCGAAGGCCAGGGCGGCGCTGAACACCACGATGCCGACGCCATCGTTCAGGAGGGCCTCGCCCTGGAGCACGGCTTCCAGGCTCTTGGACAGCTTGCCGTCGCGCACGGCGGCAAGGACGGCGATCGGGTCGGTGGGACTGATCAGGGCGCCGAACACGAAGGCCCAGCGCAGGCCGAGCGGCAGGCCGAGCAGACGCGCGCCCAGCCACAACCCGAGGCTGACGATGGCGGTGCAGGCAGCGACCCCCAGGGTGGCCAGGACGCCCACGGCCAGGAAGCGGCGGCGGAGCTCGACCAAGTCCACCTGAGTCGACCCGGCGAAC
>Ga0265327_10000843_pt1 | contig 45763 bp, 45 predicted proteins | sample 41621metaG_FD_202089 | JGI IMG/M metagenome (GOLD analysis project Ga0265327, IMG submission 202089) | Rhizosphere microbial communities from Carex aquatilis grown in University of Washington, Seatle, WA, United States - 4-16-21 metaG | ecosystem: Host-associated > Plants > Roots > Rhizosphere... | reverse complement strand
TGCTGGCCATCGCCGGAGCGGCCAGGCTCGGGCCTGGTATGCGGGTTTGCGATGTCGGCTGTGGATACGGCGGCCCGACCCGCTGGTTGGCTCGGGAAACGGGGGCTGCGATGGTCGGGGTCACTAATGTTCCCACGCAGGTCGAGTTCGCCCGCAGCATTTCCACCGGGGGAGCCACCTATCATCTGGCCGATTGGATGGAAAACGGTTTTCCGGAGGGTACATTCCATGCCGTGCTGGCGATCGAGTCCCTCGCCCACTTTGCGGAGCCCGGGCGGGCGGTAGCGGAGATGATGCGGGTGCTGAAGCCGGGTGGCCGTCTGGTGATCAGCGGTTGGATCGCGGGTGACCGGGTGGGCGGCACCGGTCGGGCGGTGATTCTCGAACCCATCCGCCGCATCGGCGAATCGCCGGGCTTGGCGGATGACGCGACGCACCGGGTCTGGTTTGCCGCCGTGGGGGGAACGTTGGTTTCCGCGCAGCGGCTGGGTGATTTGGTGGGTCAGTCGTGGTCGGCGTGCATGGTCAGGGGCATGAAGCTCATGATCACCGACGGAGCCTTCCGGGGGGAGGCGCTGCGGCATCCGCTTCGGGCACTGGAGCTGGCTCTCAGCTCGCTCGGGATCTGGCTGGGATACCGGCTCGGTATTCTGGACTACGGGCTGTTTACGGTCGAGAAGGCCGAACATCGGGATCCGGCGTGACTTTCGGAAATTTCCCAGAAGATCCCACATTTCCCCAACGTATGGCGGCTTCGTCTCATTTTTGACCTTATGTTTCGCCTTCTCTCCGTTGTCCTTGTCCTGTCGCTGCCTGCGATTGCCGCCCCTCCCACAGTCCAGATCGGGAATGAACTGGCCAAGCGCGAGTTGACTTTTGACGGCCATGCCTGGCGGACCACGAAGTTCACCTGCGGAACCGAGTCCCTCGCCACGCAGAGTGATGAATTCCACATCCGCCTGATGGACGACCGCGAATGGACGGTGGCGGATTTCCAGGCCGAGGGAGAACCCGTTTCTAGCAAGGATGGCAAGACTTCGATTCTCACCATCCGCTACAAGTGGCCCGACAAGGCTCCTGAAGGCGCTCCCGAAGCGGTCATCGTCCGCTACACCACCACGCCGGGTGAGGCCTGGACGCGCAAGACGATCGCGCTGGTGTTCCCGGGCGAGGCCACGGTGGACCGTCTGGAGGTGGAGCGCTTTTCGGTGACTGGCGAGGCCACGCGCGGTGGCCGTGGCGAGCCGGTGTTTCTCGCGGACCGCTGGTTTTTCGGCCTCGAATATCCCGCCGGCCACAGCCGCCACACGGATGGCAACACGCCGCTGCCGGACAAGCACCACTACGAGATGACGGGCAATTACAGCTTCGTCGATCTCGACGGACGCGACAAGGATGCCCGTGCCCGCGCGGGGCTCATCCGGTTGTTCCACTTCCCCGGCTACGCGGTGAAGAGTGGCGAAAAGTGGCAGATCATCAGCAAGACCGCGGTGGCCGGTGGCGGCGGGCGGGTGCCGGTGATCGACCAGTTCAACGTCTATCTGAAGACGATCGAAAAGGCCGACCGCAGCTTCACTCACTACAACAACTGGTTCGATCCCGCCGGGAAGTCGCTCAAGGGGGATAATTTTCTCAACATCTACCGCGACTTCGTCAAAGCGACGAAACCCTACGGCGTGAAGATCGACGCCATGGTTCCCGACGATGGCTGGCAGAACCGCCAATCCATCTGGGAACCCACGCCGCGTGACTTCCCCGGCGGTTTTCCTGATCTGGTGAAACTCAGCGATTCCCTTCGAAAGGAAGGTACCAGCCTCGGGCTCTGGCTCGCGCTTGATGGCACCAATACCGACGTCAAATGGGGCGAGACCCAAGGCTACGTGAAGGCCAAGGCCAACAAGTATTTCTCCCAGTACTTCGCCCACTATTCGCTTAGCCACCCTTTGTATCATGCGGCCCTGGAAAAGCAGCTCGTGCGCCTGGCGGGTGAGGGGAAGGTCGGCTACTTCAAGCACGACTTCAACCATCTCTCGGACATCGGCGAAGGCAACAGCCACCCGCCCACCGACCGCCACGGCCACGAGGCCAACGTCGACGCGATGATCTCCCTGCTCAAGGCCACCCGTGCCGCGAACCCGGCGGTCTATCAGAACCTCACCAACTGGATGTGGTTCTCGCCCTGGTGGCTGATGCATGGCGATGCCCTGTGGATGCTGGCCGGTGATGATGGGGCCAATGGCAATTGGCCGGAGCTCTCGGTCCGGAACATGGCCACCACCGACCGCGACACCTTTCTCTGGCGCATGTGGGGCGATCCCGCCGACCACCCGCTCGTCCCCATCTCCCGCCTGATGACCCACGGCATCATTCTCAATGAACGCCGCCAGCTCGAAAGTCCCGGTGACGGCGTGCGCGAGTGGGCTGACCACGTGATGATGTACTACGGACGTGGTATTCAGATGAAGGAGTGGTACATCACCCCGAAGGTCGCCACCCCTGAACACTGGAAGGCCCTCGGCACCATCCACCGTTGGGCGGAGAAGAACTTCAAGGCGCTGGCCAACACCCGCTTCGTCGGAGGGCGTCCCGACGAGGGCCACGTCTACGGCTACATCGGCTGGGATGGAAACCACGGCGTGCTGGTCACGCGGAACCCCTCGGCGGAAACCCAGACGCTCACGATCCCGTTCAACTCCACTTCCGGGCAACGTCTGGAATTCCATTCGCGGGTCGTGTTTCCCTACCATGACGCCTCATCCAAGACCTGGTGGACGGGCGAGGATATCCAGATCGAGGTTCCCGGTTATCAGACTCTTGCGTTGGAATTTGATCCGGGCCGCGCCCTGTCGAAGGATGACACGCTTTCCGCCTTGGCGGTGAAGGCGGAGAAGACCGAAGTCGTCCTCACCCTGCCCGCAGATTCCGCAGGCCGAGCCGAGATCCTCGTCATCGGCTACCCGAACCTCCCCGAGGTGAAGATCAACGGCGCGGTGGTGGAACCGAAGCTCACCAGCAAGGCGAAGCTCAATCCCTTCCCCGGCTATGCGCGCGCCGGCATGCCGTCCGACAAGGCCCGCGCCTGGACCATGGCCACCTACGACATCAAGGCCTTCGCAGGCAAGGAAGTCCGGCTTTCGCTGGGCGGCGCGGACGAACAGGCGAAGGCCGAAGCCTGGCTGCTCGTCGAGCGGCAGGGCCACGACGCGTCCTTCCCGGAACAGGACGTGCCCTGGGCCATCGATGCAAACCTGCGCCGCCAGACGGTCTGCCTGATTGCCGAGAGAGCTGTTGCCGGAACTTCGGTGGAGCACCGTGCGCTCACGGACTCCGAGCTTTCCACGTTGCGCGGGGGCAGGCTCACTCTCGGGCTGTTCGGCGTGAATCCGAGCTCCGCCGGCGTGAAAACTGTCTGGCTCAATGGCCGCCAACTCGCGGAGCTTCCAGCGGGTGGCGACGATTGGAGCTCGCACACATTCACGCTCACGGCGGAGGACCTCAAGACCTTGAAGGCTACCAACGAGATTGAAGTCCGCCGCTCCACCGCCGAGGACAAATTCAAATTCCGTGGGGCCGAACTGAAGGTCCGGCTCGCCGATGGCAACTGGGTCGGCTCGTCGACCCAGAAAGAAACCCAGACATCTGACAAGGACTGGGCGCATTTCGAAGGCAGGGTGTTCGGTAGTCCGAATGCCTCGTCACCGGTGACACTGACGTTTCCGTGACGATGGGAAAGGGCGCTTTTGTTCCCTTTCCTTTCTTCCCTGGCAGTTACTTTCCCTTCAAGCCCAGCCCGAGGAGAACCACGCCGCCACCGATGACCGCCCAGCCCACCAGCGGAGGAATGGAATGGTCCTCGGTGACGGGCAGATTGATCTGAATGTCACGCGATTGAACGATGGGCTTTGACTCGGTGGTGGTGAAGTGGCGGTAACTGAGCAGGACCGCCCCGGCAATGATGAGAACGATTCCGAGAATGACTTGGGGTTTCATGGCTGGATCAACCTCGCCTCGGTTGGCTGCCGCGCCATCGAAATCTAGCAGAAGCAGGAGTGAATTTGTCATTTCGATTTCCCGGGAAATGCGCCATGATTGGGAACCCTTATGAAAATCCGACTCTGGCTTCTTCCTCTTGCCGGTCTTCTCTCCCAGTGCGGGGGTTCCGCCGGTATGCCTCACGGGCGCATGACCCAGGTCATCAACGTTTCCGCCTATGATCCAAAGGAGCGGCAGCGCGAGGGCCGGTCCTTTTCGGAGCACGACGTGTCCGCTCTGCGCGCGAATGGCGCGGCGGGCCTGATCGCCCGATGTGGAAAGGGGGGCGTGCTCGACACCAAATGCGCCGAATTCCTCGCCTCCGCTGATCGCGCCGGCATGCTCGCCGGTGCCTACTACCGCCTGCAAACCCACGTCGATGCGGTGGTGCAGGCCGACCAATTCGTCAGCCGCATGCAGGAAATCGCGCGCGGTCGCTCGTGGAATACGAGCCGCCTGCTGCTCTGCGGGGATTTCGATGCCAATTCGAAGCTCTCCGACATCACCCGCTTCATCGACCGCGTGGAAGCGCGTACCGGGGTCACGCCGGTGGTCTACCTGGAGAACAGCGAGCACATGCGGCTCATGCTTAGCGGAGCGGATTCCGCGACAAAGGCAAAACTACGGCGCGCGCCGTACTGGGCAGCCCTGTATTCGCACGAAAGCGGAGCATGCAAGTGTTTTCCCGCCCCGGGCAGCCCGGCCGGCCTCACCAAGCAGTACAACGTCTGGCACGACTGGTCATTGTGGCAGTATGGCGGGGTCGACTGGGAGCACGGATGTTCTGTGGCGAAGCACTACTCGAATGGGAGTTTCCGTTCCGGCACGTTCTTCGGCGATCTGAACTGCCCGGTGGAGCGGAATGTCTTCCACGGCAACCCGGACGATCTCGCCGGCTTCTGGCAGCGGCATGGCATCGCCGTCCGCTGATAGCAGCCACGGTTGCCGATGCAGGTTGACCGGCGTCCGGGATGTGCTTGGTTAGAAATGCCATGAACAAGATCGTCCCTCTCATCAGTTCCGGCGTTGCCGGTCCGCTCGGCGTCCTGCATTTGCCCCGCCTCTGGCTGAAGGTTTCTCTGGCGTCGGTTGGCAAGCTTGCCGACGGCTATCCCGCCATCGGAAATGGCTTCGACAAGATGGTCATCGACGCGCTCGGCCTCACGGCGGACGCCGTCACCGAATACGTGGACGAGCATCACCCCACGTATTCGCAATTCGAGGAATGGATCATCGAGCAGAAGGGGTCGAAGACCGACGCCCAGACGATCGACACGCTCAACCGCGCCCTCCGAGGCTACAACCATGATGACGACACCCGCACCTCGATCCTCACGGAGGCCGGGCTTCCCGAACATGGCAATGGCCCCAAGGACGCGATCAATCTCAACAACCTCGAAGACTGGGCCATTTTCCACGACGCGGAGTTGGATTGAGAAGTAGCACAAGTTTGCAACTTGTGTCCTGGGTTGGCCGGGCCGCGCACTGGGCTTTCGAGCTGGTAGCCCAAGGCCGCCGGTCCCATCCGCAAGTTGAAAAACTCGCGCTATTTCGCGAACACCATCGCCGTCCGGGCCGGCGTGTAAACGCTGAGCTGCCCGTCCGCACTCACCGGATAGGGAATGGTGGGGTCGATCCGCCCCTGCCCACCGAATGCCACGGCATCGGTGTCGAGGATCAGGCGATAATCGCCCGTCCCCGGCACCGGCAGGCGGTAGTCGGGGATTGAGCGGCTGATCGAGAGATTGACCACGAAGATGAGATTGCCGCGCTCGGCGCAGAGCACCTGATTGGCCACGTCCAGATTCAGGAGCTGGGCCGGAGGCGATGCCAGCAGGCGGTGATGGCTGGAGAGTTTGAGCAGCGCCTTGTCGAAGTCGCCCAGCCACTCGTATTTCAGTGCCGGATTGTCGACCAGCGACCACTGGCGGCGACAGTGCTGGAAGGACCAGCCATTGCCCTCGCGGGGGAAGTCCATCCACTCGGGGTGGCCGAATTCATTGCCCATGAAATTGAGCCAGCCCTCACCGCCGAAGGCGAAGGTGACGAAGCGGATGATCTTGTGCAGGGCGACGCCGCGTTCGACGATGGGATTTGGATCCTCCTTCGCCATGTGCCAGTACATTTCCTGGTCCATCAGGCGGAAGGCCAGTGTCTTGTCGCCCACCAGCGCCTGATCATGGCTTTCGGAGTAGGCGATGGTCGGCTCGCCGTGGCGGCGGTTGCTCATCACGCTCCAGATGGCACCGAGGTCCCATTGTTCGTCAGGCACCTCTTTGAGCAGCTTGATCCAATTGTCCGGGAGGCCCATGCCGAGCCGCTGGGTAAAGCCGACGCCGCCTTCGGAAGTCGGACGGCACAGGCCCGGCATGCCGGACATGTCCTCGGCGATGATCAGGGCACCGGGCTTGAGCCGGTGGATCAGGGTGGTGGCGAGCTGGAGGTAAAGGATCGCCTCCTCATCCGCATCGCCGCCAAAGTAGTCGTCGTAGTTGTTGAAGGCCTTCTCGCCATGCGAAAGGTAGAGCATGGAGGTGACACCATCGAAGCGGAAGCCATCAAAGCGGAATTCCTCCAACCACCAGCGCAGGTTCGAGAGCAGGAACTGCCGCACTTCCGGCCTGCCGTAGTCGAAACACTTCGAGTCCCAGGACGGATGATCGCCGCGCGGACCGCTGTGGAAATACTGATTTCCGGAGCCATCGAAATCATTGAGTCCCTCGGCGGTGTTTTTCACCGCATGCGAGTGGACCACATCGAGCAGCACGGCCAGACCGAGTCCATGGGCGGTATCGACCAGATATTTCAGGTCGTCGGGCGTGCCGAATCGTGACGATGGCGCGAAGAATGAGGACACGTGATAGCCGAAGGAGCCGTAGTAGGGATGCTCCTGCACCGCCATCAACTGGATGGTGTTGTAACCATCCGCCTTGATCCGGGGCAGCACGTCATCGGCGAATTCGCGGTAAGTGTGAACCCGCGGCTCTTCACCGGACATGCCCACGTGGGCTTCGTAGATCAGCGGCGTTGTGATCACGGAGGGGTCGAACTCGTGGCTCCAGACATACGGCTGCGCGGGGCTCCAGATCTGCCCGGAGTAGTCGTGGGTCTGTGGGTCCTGGATGGTGCGGCGGATGCACGCAGGCACGCGGTCGCGCCGGGAATCGTCCGCTCCTATCACGTGCAGTTTCACACGCTGCCCGTCGGCCAGGGCTTCTGCTGGCAGTCGCAATTGCCACATCCCCCCGGTGGCGGGCGCCATCGGATGGGACTCGCGGTTCCAATCGTTGAAATCGCCCGTCAGGAAGACCGCCTTGGCCTTCGGCGCCCACTCCCGGATCGTCCATCCGCCGCCGGCAGCGAGTTCGTGAACGCCCGAGAACTTGTGGCCGGTGGCATAGGTCGCCAGAGAACCGCTATGGCCCTCGATTTCGCGCAGCGTGCGCTCGTACCGCTCCATCCGCCGCCGGATCGCCCCTTCGTGGGGAGCCAACCACGGATCCGCTGCTACCAATCCCGGAGTGTCACTCATGCCCCGCCACTGTGCCCCGCTTTGCGCTTCGGGAAAGGCCTGATTTGCTTGAATGGAGCCATTGAAGGCCCCTTCGGCATTTTCCAGGCAATCTGATACATTATCGAATTGACAAGTATAGTAATGAAACTCAATTAGAGGCCGCGCCGCGACGGCGCACATGGCGATAATGAATGCGACAACTGATCTGCTGCCCGACACCGGCAGCCTGGAACCAGAGCTTTCCTTTGCGGGAGGCTGGGATTCCCGGGCGGTGTCCGACCTCATCCGAAGCAAGAGTTCATTCAACGAAACGCCGGCTTGTCTGTTCTTGGGCCGCAAGGAGGCCGCGCTGCTGCGCGGGCATCTGGCGCAGGCCTTCGGACCGGAGGCCGTCTCCACGTTGAAGGGCACTTATTACATGGGCCTCGAAGTGGTGGAGATCGATTGCCACGCATTCGTCCACGTCGGCGGCCGGAAAGTCGTCCGCACGCTTCAGGATCCGATCGCCCGCCGCCCCGCGTGGCGTGACGAGGAGACCGCAGGCCTGTGGCGGCTCCGGCTCGCCTGAACGGCTTTCAATTTCATTGGTGGTTCGCTCGGCGGCGGTTTCCCAGGAAGCCGCCGCCGCTTGCGTTCCCGCCTTCGCCTATTTCTTCGGCACTTCGTTTTCGAAGAGCCCTTTCAGGTAACTGGCGCTCAGCAGCTCGGGCGTGATGATCGGCTCCTTGCCAGGGACGTAGAGCACATTCACGGGGATCGCCGTGCGTTTGAGTTCGCGCAGCTTTTCCTCGATGGCTGGATCGGGACTGGTTTTGTCGCCCTTGAGAGCTACGATGCCGCGGTCGTGCATGAGGGCGATGACTTCCGGTGAATAGGCGTGTGATTTGTTGGCCTGGCACGTACCGCACCACGTCGCGGTGAAGTCCACGTAAACGGGTGTTCCTTGGCTATTCAACTCCGCGACGCGCTGGTTGGACCAGTGCTCCCAGACGAGGCCGGACTTTTCAGGAGGCTTGCTGAGCCAGAATCCTCCGACGGCGAACAGCACGGCCAGCACTGCGGCGGACGTGCGGGCGGCACGGCTCCGGTGAGGCAGGCTCCAGCGACCGTAAATCCAGGCCGCGATGGCGATGGAGCTGAGACCGAAGACGGGACCCAGCATTTTCTCCAAGGTGATCTGTGTGACGTAGACCCACATCAGGTAGCCCGCCGTGGCGAAGAGCAGGAAGCTCATCGCCTGCTTGAAACTCTCCATCCATGCACCGGGGCGCGGCAGGAAATTGACGAGCTTCGGGAACATCGAAAGCAGCAGATAGGGGAACGACAGGCCGATGCCCATGGCCGTGAAGGCTGCGAAGAACTGAAACGTGGGCAGACCGATCGCCGTGCCAAGCGCCACACCAAGGAACGGGGCTGAGCACGGTGTGGCGACCACCGTTGCCAGCACGCCGGAGAAGAAGGCGCCCGCCACTCCCTGCTTGGCCTGGAGCGAACCGCCGACTGATGTGGCCTTGGCTCCGATTTCGAAAAGCCCGAACATGTTCAGGCCGAGGACGAAAATAAGGATCAGCAGGCAAAGCACCACCCATGGGTTCTGGAGCTGATAGCCCCAGCCGATGCTTTCGGCCGAACCGGTTTTGGCAAGGGCCGCGGCGCGTGCCGCGAAGAGCACGCCACTCAACACCCAGAAGGACACCAGAACGCCGAGAGTGAATAGCAAGCCATGGAGGACCACCTTGCGATGATTTTCACCCGACTGTTGGACGAAGCCCATGATCTTGAGTCCGATCACCGGGAACACGCACGGCATCAAGTTCAGGATCAGACCGCCAAGAGCCATGCCACCCAACAGGGCCAGCAGCGGGCCGGCTTCCAGACTGTTGCCTGAGGTCGGCTGGCCAGCGGTCGGCTTGGCAGCACCCTCACCGAGGGGCGCGGAGACCAGCACGGAATGGGTTCCGGTTGGACTGTCATCCTCGGGTTTCATCACGAGAATCCCGGAGATCTCCGTACCAACCGGTATCTCCGATTCGAGGGCGTCCTTCGCCTGCCGCACAAGACTAAGCACCCAGTCCTTGCCCTCGCGTTTGATCGAACCGCCTTGCGAAAAAGACTTCACGAACGGCACGGCGGGGACAAAATCAATCAGCGTGGTATTGAGGGATTTATCAGCAACGCTGCCGGGAGTCAGGTGAACTTTGAACGTGTCGCCCTCCCGGGCTGCAGCGTAGGTCCAACCGGTCCGTTGTTCCGGTTGGGCGGCGTGCGCCTTTTTGAACAGAGCCGCTTTTGACTCATTAATCACCGGCGAATCCGCAACCGGGAGATCGAGCGAGAACTTGGCGTCTTCCATGTTGCAGCCGGTGGCGCTGCAGATCTGCCAGTCCGCCTTGAGGGACACCTTGGCGGTGTCTCCCGCTTTGAGGCCAGCAGGAGGCGTGATGGTAATGAGGAAAATCGGACTGCCGGAGTAAGAAAAACTTTTGCCCCCAGCGCCATTGTCAGTGATGTGAGGCGTCGGCCATTGGATCGGACCCGCCGTGAAACCCTCTGGCAGCGTCCATTTGACCTCGGGGTGTTGTTCGACACCACCCGAATTGATGTAGTAGCTGTGCCACCCTGAAGGATGGGCGAGCTGCAATGCCACCGTGAACGGTTTGCCTGGGGCAATCGAAGAGACCTCTGAGGTGAGGGTAGCCACCGATTTCTGCGCATCACCGCCACCGGCGCCGCCACCGAAGGCCATCGCCTCGGGATCGATTTGCCCCCGTGCGGGCAGGACCAGAGCGGCCACGAAGGAGAAAAGCGAGAGGATGGTTCGGCGCATGACGAAGGGTTCGGGAAAGGGGTTCCGCAGTTAAGAGTCACGGACCGGCGATTTCATCCAAAAAAAACGGGCACCCGGCCGAAGCCGGATGCCCTGTCAGAAGGTGAGTAAACTACCCGGATTAGTAGCCGCCGTTGTACTGACGGTTGCGCTGGTCCTGAGCAGTGCCATAGGCACCCCCGATGGCAGCCCCACCGACGCCACCGATGAGCGCGCCTTCAAGCGGGCGACCCGACTGGTTGCCGATGATGGCACCGGCCCCTGCGCCGAGGAGGGCACCGGTGGCGGCACCACTGTTGGCGTTCGGGCCGGCGTCGGCGCAACTGGAAAGAGCCATGGCGAGGGCGATCACGGGCGATGAGAACAAAATGGTTTTCATGAATTTTGGTTGGTTGGACACCTTACAGTTAGACGCGTTATGGAAGTCCTCAAGCGGAATTCTTTCGTCGCGATACCAAGTGTGACGAAATTCCTTCAAAGTTTCTTCACCAAATCGGCGACCAATTGCGGCCCCCGGTAAATAAACGCGCTGTAAATCTGCACCAGTGAGGCCCCGGCGCGCAGTTTGGCCTGTGCGTCTTCCACTGTGGAAATGCCACCGACGCCGATGATCGGCACTTTTCCGCCGAAGGCAGAGGCGAAGGCCCTCACCACCTCCGTGCTGCGTTCGGTAAGCGGCTTGCCCGACAGCCCGCCTGCCTCTGGCGCGCGCGGATGACCTTGGACGGCGGATCGGTCGAGGGTGGTATTGGTGGCGATGAGGCCGTCCAGCCCGCCATCGAGAAATACCTTCGCCAGCCCGGTGATGTGGGCTTCCTCCAGATCGGGTGCCACCTTGAACAACAGCGGCACCTGCTTGCCATGCAGCACCGCCAGCCGTTCCTGCTCGCGCTTGAGCGTTTCCAGCAGCCGCGCGCTGGCATCCTCACTTTGGAGGTCTCGCAGGCCGGGTGTGTTGGGCGAGGAAAGATTGACCGCGATGTAGTCGGCCACCGGATAGGCCGCACGCAGGCAGGCCAGGTAGTCGTCCGCCGCGTTCTCGTTCGGCGTGTCCTTGTTTTTGCCGATGTTGAAGCCAATCACTCCATGGAAATGGCGGTGGCGGCGGACATTGGCGACTCCCGCCTCGATCCCCGGGTTGTTGAAGCCCATCCGGTTGATGATGGCTTCCTGAGGGATCAGCCGGAACAGCCGCGGCTTGGGGTTTCCCGACTGCGGGCGGGGGGTGATCGTGCCGATTTCCACGAATCCGAATCCCAGCCGACCAAGCGCGTCAATGGTGTTGCCTTCCTTGTCGAGACCCGCCGCCAGGCCCACGCGGTTGGAGAATTTCAGCCCCATCACCTCCACCGGCGTCGCGAATTCGTCCGCCGGAAACGCCAGGCGCAGCAGGCCGCTGCATTCCGCCAGCCGGAGGGCCGAGAGGCTTAGGTGGTGCGCCGTTTCGGCATCCAGACTGAAAAGCAAAGGGCGGAGTAGGGGATACGCGTTCAGCACCCGGCGAGGTTGAAAAAATCTCCTGCGAATGTCGAATCCGGTGTTACGGTGGAGTTTCCTTTCGACCCCGTTTGACACGGCGTACTGCCAAATTGGCGCAGTTTGCACGACAAGTTGTCCCTTGCACGGTCCCGTTAGGGCCCGCTGTCAAAGACTTTTATTGGGACTTAGCGACTTGTGGGCGTCAAATTGTCAGGCACGCCTCTTGCTGGGACACTAATGACAATGGATCACCGCTTTTAGAATTGCATAGTGTGCAATTTGTAAATACAAGGTGAACACAGATGAGAAGCCGGAAAAAATTAGAATAATTCCAATTCCACCGGCGTTGTACCAGTAACCTCAATCTCCACGACCATGGCCTACGAAACCGATAGCAGCCTGAAACTCTACCTCCGGGAGATTTCAAAGACGCCGTTGCTGACCCCTGAAGAAGAGGTCGAACTGGCAGCCCGGATCAAGAAGGGCGACAAGGATGCGCGCTCCCACATGATCCGCGCCAACCTCCGCTTGGTCGTGAAGATCGCGCAGGACTACTCCAACTACGGCCTCCCGATTTCCGACCTGATCTCCGAGGGTAACATCGGCCTGATGAAGGCCGTGGAACGCTTCGACCCTGCCAAGGGTGGCAAGCTCTCCACCTACGCCGCCTGGTGGATCAAGCAGTCCATCAAGCGGGCCCTCGCCAACCAGTCGAAGACCATCCGCCTCCCCGTGCACATGGTGGATAAGATCGCCAAGATGCGCCGCATTTCCACGATCCTGGCCGAAGCCCTCGGTCGCGAGCCCACCGAAGAGGAATTGGCCGATGAAATCGGTCTGCCCCGCCGCAAGCTCGCCATGCTTCGCCAGGCCTCGCAACGCCCGACTTCCCTGGACGCGCCGATCAACGAAGGCGAAGCGACGGAATACGGTGAAATCATCGGCGACGAACGCGCCGGTAATCCGCTGGAGATGCTCTCCGACAAGAACCTGCACGGCCAGCTAGACGGCTTGCTCGCGGTTCTCGACGACCGCGAACGCAAGATCATCGACGAACGCTTCGGCCTCACCGGTAAAAAGCCGCTGACGCTTGAAGAAGTCGGCCGTGAGTTCGGCGTCACCCGCGAACGCATCCGCCAGCTCCAGAATTCCGCCCTGACAAAAATGCGTCGTGCCCTTCGTAAGAAGGAAAAGCCGATTCCCAAGGCGGTCGGCGGCTTGCCCGCTGAGGCCTGAGCAGGTTTTTCTAGCAATTGTGTGTTTGGCTGAGGCGGTGGGAGGCATCCCACCGCCTCTTTCTTTTGAAGCAAATCTCGGACCCTCTTCACCCTTTCTAAAGGTTCGCCATGGCAGTTTGGTAACAGTTGTCATGCCTGCCTGCCTTTTCACTCTTCGCGTCCCGGTGGTTCTTTCGTTGGGTCTGATCGGCTGTGCGCAGTTTGTCAGTCCCTCCGGGTCACCGGTGGTGCTGCCTGCGGATTGGAAAAACGCCGCTGCCTTCCCGGTTGCCACCCCGTCGCGGGACCTGTCGCGCTGGTGGGGCCGGTTTGGCGACCCGACGTTGACCAAGCTGATCGGCACCGCTCTTTCCAACAGCCCGGATGTGAATTCTGCCATCTCCCGCGTCCGCCAAGCCCGCGCCCAGCGGGAATCGACAGTCAGCGGCTTCTTTCCGACCTTGTCAGGATCGACCGGATCGAGCGCTTCAAGTGTCCTGCGGAACAACGCGGCGGACAGTGCCAGCGTCAGTTACTCGGCCGGCCTGAATGCGTCATGGGAGGTGGATCTGTTCGGAAAGCGGCGGACGTCCCTCCTGGCCGCCGATGCCGATGTGAACTCTGCCACGGAGAATCTTCACACGGTGCAGTCGTCCCTCGCTTCTGAGATCGCGCTCGCCTATCTCGACCTGCGTTCGTCCGAAGCCCGCCTGCGGGTCGTTAAGGACAGCCTCAAGAGCCGCGAGGAAACCTACCAGCTCGTCACATGGAGCCACAAGGCCGGCCAGATCGATGAGCTCGATCTGCGCCAGGCGCAGACCAGCGTCGAACAGGCCCGCGCGGCAATTCCCTCGCTGGAACAATCCGCCGGACAGGCGCGCAATCGCCTGACCCTGCTCGCCGGGCTCACGCCGGGGGCCTTCGATGGCATGCTGAATGCCAATGGCCGCGACATTCCCACTCCGCCGACCGAACTGGCCGTGGGTATCCCTGCCGATACCGTGCGCCAGCGGCCCGATGTCCGCTCCGCCGGCTACCAGTGGGTGGCGGCGGTGCAGCGCACCCGCGCGGCGAAACTGGAACGCCTGCCCAGCCTGAATCTCTCGGGGTCGCTCGGTATCAACGAGCGCACGGTCGGCAAACTGTTCAATCCGCAGACCGTGACCAGCGGCATCGTCGCCGGGCTGACTGGTCCGATCTTCGATGCCGGACGCATCCGTGCCAATGTCGAGATCCAGAGCGCCGCCGAGGAGCAGGCGTTGCTTGCCTATTCGTCCGCGGTGCTGCAGGCGCTCTCCGATGTGGAGGATGCCCTCATTGCCTGCCACCGCTCCGGTGAGCGCATTGTCTCCCTGGAAAAGGCGACCATTGCCGCTCGGGAGAGCGCCCGTCTCGCCGGGCTGAAATACCGCGCCGGAGTAGTCGATTTCCTCACCCTCCTCGATGCCCAGCGCACCGAGCTCAGCTCCGAGGAGAGTCTGATTTCGGCGCGTGCCGATCGTTCCAGTGCTTACGTCCAGCTCTACAAGGCCCTCGGTGGCGGTTGGGCGGCCCGGTGAATTTTTCTCAAGACGCATTGCAAGACATGAAACCAAAAGACGAAACCGAAGATCTCGCGACCATCGTGGCCGCCGGTGGTAAACGCTCCCGCTGGGTCTATGGCATTCTGTTGCTCGTGCTGCTCGCCGTTGGCTTCGGCGGCTGGAAATGGTATCGCAACCGCAAGGATCAGGAAAACGCCGGGCCCACCTATGTGACCGAAGCGCTCAAGCGCGGTGATATTGCCCTGGAGGTGACGGCGACCGGAAACCTCGCTCCCACGAACAAAGTCAGCGTCGGTTCCGAACTTTCCGGCACGATTCTGGAAGTGCTGGTGGACCGCAATGACGAGGTGAAGATGGGCCAGGTCCTTGCCAAGCTCGACACCACCAAGCTGATGCAGACCAACGCGAGTGCGAAGGCGAACCTGCTTGCCGCCCAGGCCAAGGTCGGCCAGTCGGAAGCCACGCTCAAGGAAAGCGAAGCCTCCCTCGCGCGCCTTGAGGAACTCCACCGCCTCAGCGATGGCAAGACACCTTCGCTTGCCGACATGCAGACCGCTGTCGCCACCCGCGACCGCTCCAAGGCAGACCTCGAAAGCGCGAAGGCTGCCGTGGAGGCGGCCCAAGCGGCCGTGCGCTCGAACGAGACCGACATTTCGAAATGCGTCATCCGCTCGCCCATCGACGGCATCGTGCTCACGCGCACGGTCGAGCCCGGGCAGACGGTGGCGGCCTCGTTCACGGCGCCGGAACTTTTCGTTATCGCCGAGAATCTGGCAAAGATGGAGTTGCTCGTCGCGGTTGCCGAAGCGGACATCGGCCGGGTAGAAAGCGGTCAGGATGCGAGCTTCACGGTGGATGCATGGCCGGGCCGCAGTTTCAGCGGCAAGGTCACCATCGTGAATTTCGGGTCCAAGGTGACCAACAACGTCGTCACTTACGACACCGAGCTTCAGGTGCCAAATGAAGACCTCAGCCTGCGCCCGGGCATGACCGCCACGGCGGATATCGCGGTGGCCGCCAGCAAGGATGTGCTCCTCGTTCCCAATGCCGCCCTGCGTTTCGACCCCAACAAGAACAAGGACGATCCCAATGCCGGGCCACAAAAATCCTTCGTTCAGAGCCTCATGCCCGGGCCTCCGCGCCGTGGCTTCGGCGGCGGCGGTGGTAACAAGGGCATCGCCAAGAAGCCCGGTGTGAAAAAGGCGGTCAAGGAAGCCGGCCGCATCTTCGTCCTTCAGGATGGCAAGCCAGTGGAGATTGCCGTGAAGACCGGCCTTACCGATGGACGCAATACCGAGGTCTCCGGTGAGGGGCTGACCGAAGGCGTTCCGATCATCGTGCGCTCCGAGACCCCAGCCGCTTCATGAGCGCTCCGCTGATCAGCCTGCAGGGTCTCACCAAAACCTATGGCCGTGGCGATGCCGCGTTCCAGGCGTTGAAGGGAATCGATCTCTCGATCGCCAAGGGCGAGTTCGTGGCAGTCATGGGCCACAGCGGCTCGGGGAAATCCACGCTGATGAACATTCTCGGCTGCCTCGATACGCCCACCGCCGGCAGCTATCGCTTCGATGGCATCCAGGTGGAAACGCTCAACCCGGACCAGCGGTCCTTGCTGCGCCGGCACGCGCTCGGTTTCATTTTCCAAGGGTTCAACCTGCTCGCCCGCACCTCGGCGCTGGAGAATGTCGAGCTGCCGCTTCTCTATCGTGGATTCTCGCGCAGCGAGCGCCATGCCCGCGCTCGCAAGGCACTGTCCAGTGTCGGTCTTCCTGACAAGGAGCGGAATACGCCTGCCGAGCTCTCCGGCGGCCAGCAGCAGCGCGTGGCCATCGCCCGCGCCTTGGTCACCAATCCCGGCACACTCCTGGCCGACGAGCCGACCGGAAACCTGGACTCCACGACGACTGCGGAAGTGATGGAGTTATTGGTCCGCCTCAATACGGATCTCGGCATCACCATCCTCATGGTCACCCACGAGGACGAGGTGGCTTCCTACGCGAAACGTATCGTCCGCGTCCGCGACGGTCTCATCGAGTCTGACCTGCAAAACACCCCCAGCCACTGACCATGCTCTGGAACGCCTTCGTCATCGCGCTTCGCGAAATCCGCCGCAATCTCTTGCGCGCCTTCCTGACCGTGATCGGGGTCGTGATCGGCGTGGCCGCAGTAATTACCTTGGTCACCCTTGGGCGGGGTGCCACCGAGATGGTGAAGTCTCAGATTTCCGGACTCGGCAGCAACCTGCTGGTCATGCGTCCCGGGCAGGGTTTCGGGCCGCGTTCGTCATCTGCCGGCGTGCCCTTGTTCAACCAGGGCGACATCGACGCCATCCGCGATCAGGTGCCCGGTATCCAGTGGCTGTCGCCAGTGGGCCAGAAGAACGTCAGCACCATCTACCTCCAGGCCGCTCGCAACACGAACATCACCGGAACGACCTCGCAGTACTTCCTGATCGGGAAATGGAATCTCGTCGATGGCCGCTTTTTTACGGAAGCCGATGAGCTGTCCGGTTCCGCCGTCTGCGTGATCGGCCAGACCGTCCGCAGTTCCCTGTTCGGAAATGAGGACCCGATCGGGAAGAAAATCCGCATTCAAAATGCTTCGGTCGAAATCATCGGACTGCTTTCGCCCAAGGGGCAGACCGGCTTCGGACAGGACCAGGATGACACGGTCATCATGCCGCTCACCACCCTGCAGCGGCGTATCACTGGTCGCACCTCCAAGCAGAACATCGACCAGGTGATGATTTCCGGCGCGGACAACTACGACACGGACGTGATCGTGGATGACATCACCTCCCTGATGCGATCGCGCCGGAATCTCCAGGGCAGCGAAGAGAACAATTTCTCCGTGTTCGACACCCGCCAAATCGCGGATGCGGTGAGTTCGAGTGTCAAGGTGATGACCACGCTGCTAGGTTGGGTCGCAGGCGTCAGCCTCCTTGTGGGAGGGATCGGCATTATGAACATCATGCTCGTGTCCGTGACCGAGCGCACCCGTGAGATCGGGATTCGTCTGGCCATTGGGGCTCGCGCGCGGGAGGTGCTGCTCCAATTTCTTGTGGAGGCGATTACCTTGTCCTCCGTCGGAGGAGTGGCGGGCATCGCCTTGGCCACCGGGCTTTGCATCGGCCTCTCGAAGCTCTCCCAGCTTCCTTTCCTGTTTGATCCGGTGATCAACATCATCGCTTTCGTCTTTTCGGCGGCCATCGGTATCCTCTTCGGCTACATGCCGGCGCGCCGCGCCGCCGCCCTGGATCCAATCGAAGCCTTGCGCCACGAGTAACAAGTCATGCGCCTCCTCGTCATCGAAGACGATCCCCATCTCCGCCGCAGTCTGGCCATCAGCCTGCGGGAGGAGAGCTACGCGGTTGATACCGCTGAGGATGGCGAGGAAGGTCTGCACAAGGCATCCGAAGGAGACTATGATTGCCTGATTCTCGATGGCATGCTGCCCGTTCTCGACGGTTGGGAACTTCTCCGCCGCTTGCGGCCGCTCAAGGCGGTTCCCGTGCTGATGCTTACTGCCCGTGATGCCGTCCCCGACCGGGTCCGAGGGCTCGATGCCGGGGCGGATGACTATTTAACAAAGCCCTTCGACATCGACGAACTGCTGGCCCGCCTGCGGGCGCTGATCCGCCGCACCGGAAACCAGGTATCCAGTCAGGTGGAAATCGGCGAAGTCCTTCTCGATACCGCCGCCCGCACCGTCAGCCGGGCAGGGGAAGACATTCCGCTCACCCCGCGCGAATACTCGCTGGTCGAGTACCTCGCCCTGCGCCGCGGGGCCGTGGTGACGCGTGCCGAACTCTACGAGCATCTCTTCGACGAGGACGATGACACGCTCTCCAACCTCCTCGACGTCCACGTTTCCAACGTCCGGAAAAAACTCGGCGCCACCTTCATCTCCACCCGCCGCGGCCACGGCTACTGCCTCGAATGAGACGCGTGGTCCAGTCCGTCCGTTGGCGGCTCCAGCTCTGGCACGCGCTGATCCTGCTCGGCGTCATCACCGCGCTGTGCCTGCTGGTCCATCGCGTGGCGGCTGATGAGCGGATGCGGCGGGTGGATCGTGAATTGCAGGCCTTCGAGCGGACGATTTTCCGCTACCTGTTTGCTCCGGGCGAAGGCAAGAAGCAGCCCAATCCAACGGCCATCCGTGAGCGCCTGCGCACGCTGCGGCCGGAAGGCTCAATGCCCGAAGTGCTGCAGGCGCTTTTTCGTGAGGAAGGCACCGGGGAGCCCTACTACGTGGTATGGGATGACGATGGCTCGATCCTGTTCCGCTCCGCCAATGCGCCGGACACCGTCACCCGGCCCACGACGGCCGAGGATCCATCGGGCGAATTTATCCGCGTGGTCGAAGGTCGTCGCGAATGGAGCCGCATGATGATGCCACGCGGCATGTCCAGCGTGGTCGGTCGTGAGGTGGCGCGTGAACGCGATGAACTCACGCGCCTGGGCTGGCGGCTTGTCCTCAGCGGTGGCGGCCTCTGGCTGCTCGGTCTTGTTGGCGGGTGGTGGCTCGCGGGCCGAGCGATCAAACCGATCGCGGGGATCGCTGGCACGGCCTCGCGCATTGCCGCCGGCAACCTGGCCGAGCGGATCGACATCGCCGACACCGACAACGAACTCGGCCGTCTCAGCCACGTGCTCAATGACACCTTCGACCGCCTGGAGTCCGCGATTCACCGCCAGAAGCAATTTACCGCCGATGCATCGCACGAGCTCCGCACGCCGGTCTCAGTCATCCTTTGCGAAACCCAGCGCGGCTTGAAACGCGAGCGCAGCAGCGAGGAATACCGCGAGATCCTCGATACCTGCCGCCATGCCTCCGAGCGCATGCGCACGCTGGTGGAGTCGTTGCTGATCCTCGCCCGCCAGGATGATAGCAGTGGAGAACGGACACTGGAGGAATGCGACCTCGCCCGGATCGCCAGCGAAGCGATCCGTCTCCATCGCCCCCTGGCCGATGAGCGGAACATCCGGCTTGAGGCAGATCTTCAACCGGCGGCGCTTCAGGCGGATCCGCGCTCGCTGCCGCTGGTGGTGTCCAATCTCCTCTCGAATGCCATCCATCATCAGGCACCCGGCGGTAGCGTCCTGGTCCGCGTTTCGACGGATCGCGATCAAGTCGTCCTTGAAGTGACTGACACGGGACCGGGCATTTCGGCGGAACACCTGCCGCAATTGTTCGATCGCTTTTATCGGATCGACAAGGCCCGTGGCACCAATGGCGGCCACTCGGGTCTTGGCCTGGCCATCGTCAAGGCCATCGTCGAGCGCCACCACGGCACGGTCACGGTGAAGAGCGAGGAAGGGAAAGGTGCCTTGTTCACCGTGATCCTGCCTGGAGGTTCGGGTTCCCGCGCTGTGCCTCCCGACACTATAAAGTGATCCTTTGGCAAGTCGTGATCGAGGGAGGATGATCGCTACGGCAAATAGCGTATTCTTCTAACGAAGCAGTTGGCCGAGTTCAGCCACATTTTCCGCCAGCGCCTCCGCTCCCGCAGCCATGAGTGCCTCCCGGTCATGATAGCCCCAGGTGACGGCGATGGTGTTCATGCCCGCCCGATGGCCCGTTTCGAGATCCATGGTTGAATCGCCGATCACCGTGCAATCGCCGGGAGGCAGCGATAATTCGCGGGCAATTTCAATCGCTCCGGCTGGATCCGGCTTTCGTGCGATCTCCGGCCGCTGGCCCAGCACGACATCAAACGGCACACCGGGAAATAACGCGGCCACCATTTCCACGGTGAAGGGATGGGGCTTGTTAGACAGCACCGCCAGCCGGTGACCGGCCGCTGCCAGCGTTTCCAATAGCTCAGGAATGTCCGGATAAATATCCGTTCCGTCCCGCCACACTGCTGCGTAGTGCTTCTTAAAAGTCACTTCGAGGCCGTCCAACTCGGCATTGGTGAGCGATTCGCCGGAGGCCTTCCTCAGTAGCTCACGGGCACCGTTGCCGATGAAGCGGCGGACGGCGGTGTGATCGTGGCCCGCGTGGCCATGGCTTTCCAGAGTCTGGTTCAGCGCGAGGGCAATCCCGCGCAGGGAGTCCACGAGGGTTCCATCGAGATCAAAAATAAGTCCGTTCGGCACGCCCGTAGGCTGCGGGAACGGACTGGGGAAGAAAAGCGCGGATCAGTAGGTGATCAGGCTGACCAACTCGGTATCGCTGTAGCGGTCGAGATGGTCCGCAGCCGTTACCAGCGCTTCGGAATCGGTGATATCCTGGACGGCATCGAAAGATTCGGCGGTCGGTTTATTCACCACCGCGGAGTGATTGGAAGAGGGCACAGGTGCCATCGTGATATGGACCGCCAGAGCGACGGCCACCGTGGCTGCAGTCAATCCGCCTAGCGAAATTGGCAGGGCGAAGCGCTTCCACCATGGGGCGGGAGCTTCGTCCAGTTTCACTGCACGCATCACCTTGTCCGCAAAACGCGGACCCGCGGCTACCGGCAGGGCTTCATCCAGAAGCTTCCAAACGGTGTCCGATTCCCAGGAATCATCTTCGGAAAGAGGGGCGCGGTTCATGACAATGGGGAGGCGATTCACCGGTAGAAACCCCGGCTCGGGCAGCAAGTTGCACGGATTTTTGAACAAATGCCACCCGAAACCGCGCTTTCACCCTTCCTAGACCCCGCGTTTGTCGCCCCAGAGCCGCACGTGCAGGCGGTCGCAGAAGCGGAATCCATGGTCGCGGCACAGGTCAGCCAGCCACGGGCCGCGGACATCGAGCTCCACGGCGGTCCGACCTTCAGGCATCAGCAGGATCCGTTCTTTCGGCAGTGGCACGGCCTCCATCAGCGCCAGCACCTCGTCCAGGTCCGCGGGTAAGGCGACCACGAATTTGAACCACGCCTTGCCGGTGTCGACGAAGCTTCGGAGGACCTCCGGCTTCAGACGCATCGATTCGGTCATGCCGGAATTGGCGAGCTTCGGGGAAACATTGAATTGGTTCACCGCCTCCGCGAAGGCCGCGGAAGGGGCCAGTGTGCCGTTGGTTTCCACCTCGAAGACGTAGCCGTCATCCCGCTCCCGCAGCGTGCCGATCAGCTCCAGCCAGCCTGCTTCCTGAATCAGGGGCTCGCCACCGGTCAGTACCACCCGCTTGCAGGGGAACGCCGCCACCCTTGCCGCAAGGTCGGATGGTTCCAGCTCAATGGTCACGTCCTCTTTGCGGTGTTTGGTGTAGCCGGGAATCGTGTCCTTCTCGTGCGCCCACGGAGTGCCGACGAAGTTCCACGTATGATCCGTGTCGCACCAGCGGCAGTGGAGATTGCAGCGCGAGGAGCGCACGAACACGGCCGGCAATCCCGCCGAGACGCCCTCACCCTGAAGGGTGAAGAACAGCTCCGGGCCCTCGCCGAGTTTCGCCAGTTTCATCGGCGCGGACTAAAGGCCGGATGGCTCCCGCTGGAAAGTCCCGACTTTCGGCCGGTGCCGTTCCAGTCCTAGAGTCCGCCACATGAGCATCATCACCGGCCGCGGCGACGACGGGCAGACCGACCTTCTTTTCAACAAGCGCATCGCGAAAACCTCGCAGCGCATTGAGGCCCTAGGCCTGGTCGACGAGTTGAATGCCGCCCTCGGTCTCGCCCGGGCGGCCGGCCCGACCGAGGACGTGCTGGTTCTCATCGACCACGTTCAGGAGAACTTGGTCGGCCTGATGGGGCAACTGGCCTGCCTGCCCGAGGACGAGGCCCGCTATCGCGAAAAGCGCTATGCCGCCATCCTCCCTGCGGACGTCACCCACCTGGAAACGGTGGCCCGCGAGTATGAAGCACGCGGCGTCCGGTTTACGGGCTGGGCCCGTCCGGGAGCGGAGGGCTCACTCGCCCGGGCGGGTCTCGATTTTGCCCGGGCGGTCAGCCGCCGGGCGGAACGCAGCGTGCTGGCGCTGCATGAGTCCGGGGAGACAGTGCCGCAGGAGGTCCGCCTGTATTTCAACCGGCTTTCGGACCTGTTCTGGATTCTGGCGCGGGTGGATTGAGAACCACCCACGTGGCACCCCAGCCGCCGGAGCTTTCTCCTGCCGGATATTGGAATTCCCTGACCTGTGGCAGCCGCTTCAGCAAGGCGTGCACCCCCTCCCGCAGCGTGCCGGAGCCTTTTCCATGGATCAGACGGACGGTGTGGATGCCCCGCTCCAGGCAGCCGTCGAACCACTCGGGAAGCAGCTCTCCCAGCTCCGAGGGGCGAAAGGTGTGCAGATCCAGTTCGGGGCCGGGCTCAATCGGAACGGGTTCGTCGGTCATTTGAACATCCGTCCCCACAGATTGCGAAGATCGCTCGTCCAGTCGCGTGTGGCCCGAGGCGCGCCGTTGATGAACGAGGTGTCATTCAGAATGTCCACCAGGCAGCCCCTCGTTTCGTAGAACCCGAACGGCAGCGCTTTCTTCCGGCTCAGTTGGATGAAGAGGTGGTCGATCGGATAGGCCGGCTCGGCATGGTGAGTCAGCACGTATTCCGCCAGGCGTCTGGAAATCACGTAGCCCCAGGTGCCGATATTGGTCGGACCCACCCGGTTGAAAAGAGGACCTTCTTCGAGGATCTTCCACCCGTCGTAGGCGTGCTTGAGGTTGTGCAACTGGACATGGTCCGCACCGGGCGGCAAATGCTCCAGCACGTTGGAGAGAGACAGGCCGTCGGCTTCCTTCAGCACGCAGTCGTCCTCGAGGATAATGGCGTGGTCGAGATCGTAGTCGCAAATCCTCTGGAGAATGCCGATGTGGGACCGGTAGCAGGCGGCCTGCGCCACCGAGAGATCCCACGCGTGGGCGACGATCTTCAGTTGCTCGGGCTTCACCGCGAGGCCGTCGACCGCATCGACCATTTCGAACGTCCAGCCGGTCGGCAGCAACTGCGCCAACACGTTGAGTCGGCGTTCCCGCGCTCGCGGCAGGGAGATCACAAATATCCGGCTCTTGCTCATCGGGACAGGTTGCTGGCTTTCTGCCGGCGATTTCTCCACTGCTGGAGCCATCCCCGCAACATCAGGCGTGTGCTTCGAGGTGCCAGCGTCTTGCGGTTGATGGATGATTCATCCGTCCAATAGGTGCCCACGAGCTTCTCCGAGGTGTCGTGGAAGTTGAAGGTGTGCTTCAATGTCCGGCTGAGCCTGATAAACAGGTCATCGATCGGGCGTTTCGGCATCGAATGATGAGCGAGTATGTGCTCGGCCAGCCTGCGTGAGATGATGTAGGCCCAACACCCGTAGTTGGTGGGGCAGACCCGGTTGAAGCGATCGGCCGATTCGACCACCCGATAGCGGGAATAGTCGGCCGCTTGGTGGTTGTGAAGTTGCACATGGTCGGCCCCTTCCGGCAGAAGATTCCACACGGTGGCCAAATTCATGTCCGTATCCTGTATTAGCTCGAAGTCGTCTTCTAGTACGAGGCCGTAGTCGAGATCTTCGTCGCAGATGCGTTGGAACACACCCAGGTGGGAAAAGTAGCAGGCGACCTCCCCGACACCCATGAACCAGCCGTCCCGCGGAACGGGCAGTGATTTCCGGTCCCTGGTGCGCGAATCGACTGCCTCGAATAACTCGAAATCCCAGCCAGTCGCATGGATTTGAGCCAGCGCCTTTTCCCTGCGCATCGCTTCCCGTGCCAGTGAAATGATGAAAATGCGGGTTTTGGGTATCAAAAAGGTGAGGGGAATTTTGCACGATTATGGATCCTGCCGCGTGGAAGGCAAGTTCTCCGGGGTTGGCAAGCGCCGAAGAACCGCTACACGGGGGCATGGAAGAACCGACCCGCGACCACGGCCCCCAGCCCATCGATACCCTCATGGACCGGTGGAAGCTGACCAACCACGAACTGGTGGAGGCATCCCCCGAACAATTGAACCACAAGCAGGTCCAGAAAGCCCGCAAAGGCCGCCAGCTCACCCTTCCCATGATGCAGAAGGTGATGCGGGCCTTCAACATCGCCATCTGGAGCCGCCTGACCAAGGAGCAGCAGCAGACCTATTTCGAGTATCAGCACCGCCACCTCTTCAACTACGCCAAGGGCTATGACGCCGCCTGGCAGGATCCGAATGAGGTGCTGATCGAAGCGCTCTCCGCCTCATGAGAACCCGTCTTTACTCGGTCTCGATCTTCGCATCAGGCTGGGCGGGAGTGCCGTCCAGCTTCTGGTAGTTTACTTTCATGGCGTCCAGCCGCGGGAGGTTCTTTTCGAGGCGCTTCTTGAAATCGGCCTCGTCGCGGCCTTCGCTGGTCCAGCCGACTTCGGCGAGGGCGATGGCCCGCGGGAAGGCGAGGAATTCCAGCTTCGGCTGGTTGAAGATATACTCGCTCCAGAGGTTGCCCTGCACGCCGATGACATGCTTGGCCTCTTCCGGGGTGAGACCCGCGGGGACGGGATTCATCGAGTAGACCTTCTCCAGGGTCAGTGAGCCGCCGATCGTTTCGAAGGCAGGATCCTTCGGAAGATTGCCCGGAGCGTGGTCCAGGTAGCAGTGGGTGCCAGGTGTCATCACGACGTCGTTGCCGTGCTTGATCGCTTCGGTGGCCCATTTCCAGTCACGCCAGACCATCATCGTCGCGGTCGGGGAGAGGCCTCCTTCCTGGATTTCATCCCAGCCGATGAGCTTCTTGCCGTGGGCGTTGATCGACTTTTCGACGCGGCGGATGAACCAGCTCTGGAGCTTGTGGGGATCGGGCTTGCCGTCGGTGAGGAGATCGTTGTCGGTCATCACCTTCTGGGCGAAGGGTGATTTCGACCACTGGGTCTTCGGGCACTCGTCGCCGCCGATGTGGATGTACGGCGCATCGGGGAATAGCGAGGCGACTTCACCGATGACATCGTCGAGAAACTTGAACGTCTCTTCTTTCGGCGCGTAAACGTAGTCCTCGACGCCCCACCTGGTGCGGAGTTTCGGATTGAAGCCGGGCAGGTCGTTGTTGCCGAGGTCCGGATAGGCCGCGATGGCGGCGACGGCGTGGCCCGGCAGCTCGATTTCCGGGATGATGGTGATCTGCCGCGCCTTGGCGTAGGCGACGATGTCCTTGATCTCGGCCTGGGTGTAGAAGAACGGGCCGTAGGGCTTTCCGTCACCCTTGTTGCGATTTCCAATCAGCGGCGACTCGGTGCGGACAGAGCCGATTTCAGTGAGTTTCGGGTATTTCTTGATCTCGATGCGCCATCCCTGGTCCTCGGTGAGGTGCCAGTGGAGGGTGTTGAACTTGTACATCGCCATCACGTCGATCATCCGCTTCACGTTGCTGGTCTTGATGAAATGGCGGCACGAATCGAGCATGAGGCCGCGCCAGGCAAAGCGCGGCCGGTCCTCGATCGTCATGGCGGGAATCGCGGGCTTTCCGGCGGAGTCTTTGACGACCGCCTGGATCAGGGTTTGCGCGCCGTAGAAGGCACCGGCGGCATCGCCAGCCACGAGCGTGAGACCGTCCGGGGTGATGGTGAGGTTGTAGGCTTCCTTGCCGAGGGCGGGATCGACCGAGATGGAAAGCGAGTTCTTGTCCGTTTCGCTGCGGGCGATGCCGGCGGGGAGGCCGCCTTTTAGGGCGATCAGGGCCGAATCGACGGTGCCGGCCGGGGCCTGGACCTTCAGCGCGCCCGTCAGGGCAAAGCCGGGACCGGTGCCAACCGTCAGCTTGTTCGGCTTCGGCAGCAGTGCGGGCGACTCCGCGACCGGGGCGGAAGGGGCGGAGACCGCGGTGAATGGCGCGAGCGCAAGCAGGGCGGCAACGGAATAGAGGTGCTTCATAAAAATTCGGACGGAAGGATCAGGCTCTGCCTAGCGGGCCGATCGTCCGGGCTCCAGCGTTTTTCTCTGGGACGGACGCTGGATGGGCATTGGCAGCGCGCGTTTCAGGAGTATAACATCAGGGCGACGATCATGAACATTGCCATCGGCTCCGATCACGCGGGTTTCCACTACAAGCAGGAAATCATCGCCCATCTGCGACAAGCAGGCCACGAAGTGGCGGATTTCGGCACCGGTTCCGAGATCCCTGTGGACTATCCGAAATACATTCGTCCGGTGGCCGAGGCGGTGGCGGCGGGCATGTTCGAGCGTGGGATCGTGCTCGGCGGCTCAGGCAACGGCGAGGCCATCGTGGCCAACCGTGTGCCGGGCATCCGCTGCGGACTCGCCTGGAACACCGAATCCGCAAGGCTGGCCCGCCAGCACAACGATGCCAATGTCCTGTCACTGGGTGAACGGATGATGGACCTGGCCACCGCGCTGGCGATCGTGGACATTTTCCTGGCGACTCCGTTCGAGGGCGGTCGCCATCTCGGCCGGATCCAACAAATCGACTTGTGATGCCGGAGCCCGAGCGAGAGTCGTTTTTGTTGGAAACGGAGCAATTCCTTCACGACCGGATTCCGCTGAGCCGCGCGATGGGAGTCCGGGTGGAGGCTTATGATGATGAAGGGCTGGTGCTGACTGCTCCGCTGGACGCGAACCACAATCATCTCGGCACCGCCTTTGGCGGCAGCCTGAGCGCGATTGCCACGCTGGCCGGCTATGCCCTGCTGTGGCTGGAGCTTGGCGAGCGTGACAGCCACATCGTCATCCGCAGCAGCTCGATTTCCTACCGTCATCCGGTGGAAGGAAAGATTCGTGCCAGTTGCAAACGACTGGAGCCCGCGGTGCTGATTGCCTTTAAGGAGCGGTTTGCGAAGGCGGGGAAAGCGCGGATGTCCCTCAACGTGTCCATCGGCTGCGGGAACCGGGAGTGTGTGGACTTCGAAGGCTGTTACGTGGCCATCCGTTGAACGGAGGTGTTACTTCTTGAGCTTCTTCACCTCGCTCCAGAACCGCGGGAAATCGTCACCGCACGCGTGGAATAGGCGGGTGAAACGGGGCACCTCGTCCTCATAGGTGGTGAAGGAATCCAAGCGGGCATTGTTGATCGGGTCGTTGATCCACGAGGTGAGACCTCCGCCCCATTCGCCGCGTAGGGACCGCAGCCGGGTCTTTAGGCGGGCGATTTCGGCGACCTTCCGCTGCCGCTTGGTTTCATCCGGCAGATGGCTGGCATAGAGCTTCTTCAAGTCGGTCACGGTGGCGTCGATGGCCGCACGGGCCTGGCCGAGCCGCTTCAAACGAAGTTCATAGTAGGCAACCTCCTTCGGCCGGCCGGTGGCCTTGTAGTAGCGGCGGACGCTTTCGCGGGCGACCGCTTCGGCCAGGCCTTCGTTGAAGCGGGTATTGCCCGCGATGTGATACTGCCGGTGGGTGAGTTCGTGAAACAGCAGCTCGGCCAGGTCCATCTCATCCCGTTGGATGAAGGTGCTCAAAAGTGGATCGCGGAAGACACCGAGAGTGGAGAAGGCATCCACGCCGTCCGACCAGGTTTCATAGCCCTGGCGTTCAAGGTGGGCTTTCTCCGTCATGGCCTGCTTTTCCTGGAAATAGCCGCGGTAGGTCTGGCGGCCAATCACGGGGTACCACCAGCTCTTTGCGTCGAGGGATAATTCCGGTGCGGCATGGACCACCCACACCAGATGCGGTCGGTCAAGGTCCGCATACAGGCTGTAGGCTCCACCGGCTGGCATGTTGAGATGGTCGCGGGCAAAGGCCAGGATGCGCTTCGAGAGCTCGAGACGCCGCCGCAGGTCGGGCTTGGTCTGTGGATCGGCGATCAGGCGGTCCACCGGATGGCGCTTGATCATCACCTCCGCCTGCCCGCCCACTGCCTGGGAGTAGAAACCAACGGTGCTGCATGACATGAGCAGGCAGGACAGGAGGAGCGCCAGGGAAAGGGTTCGCACCCCGGCACTCTAACGCGTTTTTCATCTCCGCCAAGTGGAGGCTGTGATGACGATCAACCTGATCTCGTCCGGGGATGGGCTTGAATAGGCACGAGCCACGGCGCAGGCTGACGGCCCATGATCAAGACGCCGCTCCGCATCGTCGGCCAGGGCCTGGCAGGCACCTGCCTGGCCTGGGCCTTGCTTGAGCGCGGCGTCCCGTTCGAGGTAACGGATCGCGAACGCGGGGGAAGTTCGAGGGTGGCGGCCGGGATGATCAACCCGGTCACCGGGAAGAATTTCCAGCCAAGCTGGCGGATCGGCGAATTTCTCCCGGGAGCGATCGAATTTTACAAACGCTTGGAGGAACAGTTGCAGCGGCACTTTTGGTATCCCATGCCGGTGCTCCGCTTGTGGTCGGACGCGAGAATCTGGTCGAAGGTTCAAGGCAAGCTGGCGGATCCGGAGGTCACTCCCTGGATCGTTTCGGAGGTCCATCCGCCGGATGACCGCTGGATCGCGGCGGTGGAATTGTGCGGCGGTGGCCGTCTGGATGTGCGGGAGTTTCTCGATGTTTCCCGGGATTTTTTCAAAGCCAACGGACTCTACCATCCGGGAGAGGTCGATCCGCATTCACCTTCCGCAGTCACACGGGTGTGGTGCGAGGGGGCCACGGGCCTGATCGCCGGACGCCCCGGTCCCCACCGTTGTGCGAAAGGGGAGATTCTCACCATCCGGGCCATCGGCTGGGAAGAGCACCAGATCCGCGTCGGCGATGGCGGCTGGCTCATCCCCATCGGCAACGGGGTTTACAAAACCGGTGCCACCTACGGCTGGGACGTCCTCGACGAAACCACCACCGAGAAGGGCAGGCAGCAAGTGGAGGAAATCGGCCGCCGCCTGGCTCCGGGCGATTTCGAGGTGATTCACCACGAGGCGGGCGTCCGGCCGATCCTGCGGCGCAGCCAGCCGTTGATCGGGCCGGTGGGCGAGGACTGGTTTTTCAACGGATTGGGGTCGAAGGGCTCATTGTATGCCCCGGGGGTGGCGGAGCAGTTGGCCCACTGGCTGATCGACGGGACGGCTCCCGACCCCGATCTGGACCTGCGGTTGTTTTTGCAAAATCTCTCCGCGTGAACAGGCCCGCCAAGAAGAAAGCCGTGCCGGCTCCGCCGTGGCCCACCGATCTGGAGCACCGCCTCTTGGCCGAGGTGCTGAGGGAAGGGGACCAGGTGATCGATGCAACCTGCGGAAACGGCCACGACACCCGGTTTTTGGCCCGCTGTGTCGGCCCGTCAGGTCGGGTGTTGGCCTTCGATGTCCAGGCGGCGGCCATCGGAGCGGCGGCCCGGTTGGCCGAGGAGAGCGGGCTTCGCGACAGGATCGACTTTTTCCACGAGTCTCACGCCGGATTGGCGGAACGGGCGGCTCCGGAATCGATCGCAGCGGTCATGTTCAATCTCGGCTACCTGCCCGGTGCCGATCGTGAGGTTACGACCCGGCCGGAGGCGACCCTGCCTGCTTTGGAAGCCGCCGCCCGGGTGCTGAGGCCGGGTGGCTGGCTGTGTGTGATGGCCTACAGTGGCCATGAAGGCGGTCCGGAGGAGGCCGCAGTCGTAGAGGGGTGGATGGCATCCAGGGCGGATCTGCTGTGGCGGGTGGCCCGCTACGGCATGCTGGGCACGCTGAGTCCCGCCCCAGTGCTGCTGCTGGCGGTAAAGCCAGGTTGACGAATTGCTGGATGAGAGGATGATTACCGGGAATGCCTCTTCGTCGATACATGGCAGCCGCGCTGGGTTTAGCGGGAGTGCTCCCGCTGGCGGCAGAGGAGCCCGGACAACGCCCGCCGCCGATGTCGCCGCGGGTGCTGCTTCACCAACTGACCCGTGATCCCGATGGGGACCTCTCCGTGCTCGCCCGGGCGTTCGTTGGAAAAGGCGGGGGCAATTCCCTGTTCTACTTTCCCACCCACGACCCGGTGGAAACTCCTGCCACTTGGGGCTGTAAGTTCGATGACGTCTGGTTCAAGTCCGCGGACGGCACCCGCTTGCATGGTTGGTTTCTCCCCACGTCCGCGAAAGTGGCCAAGGGCACGATCGTGTTTTCCCATGGAAACACCGGCGCGATGGGCTACCACCTCGGTTTCGTCACCTGGCTGCTGCCGGAGGGTTTCAACGTGATGATGTATGACTACCGCGGCTTCGGAGGCTCGTCTGGAAAGCCCGAGCGGCACGGCATGATCGAGGATGTCCACGCGGCTTTCGACTACATCAAGACCCGGAAGGATCTGGATCCCAACCGGCTGATCTCGATGGGCCACAGCCTTGGGGCAGCGAAGTCCATCACCGCATTGGCTGAACGGCCAGTACCTGGAGTAAGAGCGGTGGTCAGTGACGCAGGATTCGCCTCCTACTGCGACATGGCTGACTGCGTGGCGGGGAAGGTCGGCACCGACATTGTGACCGATGATTGGTCCCCGAAGGATTGGGTGGCGAAGATCGCGCCGCTGCCGTTGCTGATCATCCATGGCACCGAGGACGAGGTCGTGCCGCTGGCAGAGGGCAAGGTTCTGTTCGCCTCCGCCGCGATGCCAAAAACGATGTTCACCGTAGAAGGCGGACACCACGGCAACTCGCTGTGGCGGAACAACGGGGAATACCGGGCCAAGACCCTGGAGTGGCTGCGGGACGCCATGAAGTGATCATGAAAAAAGCCCGGCCGCTGGCGCGATCCGGGCTTTTTCAAAATCAAGCTGCGGTGGTTCAGCCCCCGGTCACGCGCATCGGCATCAGCACGTAGAGGAAGCTGCCATCGATGCGAACCACGCCCGGGCTCATTTCGTCGATGAGGTCGAGATAGACCGTCTCGGCGTCGAGGTTCTGCAGCGGGGCCTTGAGGAAGTCGGGGTTGAAGGCGATCTGCATCGCCTTGCCGGTGTAGGCCACGTCCATGGACTCGCGGGCTTCACCCACGTCCGGGGAGTTGGCGGTCACTTCGATCTGGTTTTCGCCGAAGACGAGCTTCACCGAGTTCGACTTGTCGGAGGAGAGCAGCGACACGCGGCGGACGGTTTCGAGCATCGCCTCGCGGTTGAGTGGAACACGCTCGGTCGAGTCGCCCGGAATCACCTGGCGGTAGTTCGGGTAGTTGCCTTCGATCAGTTTGCTCACCAGCAGGCTGTCACCCACGGCGAAGGAGACCTGGCTTTCGCTGAGGCGGAGCAGGACCTCGCCGTTTTCCCCGAGGAGGCGCTGGAGTTCCTGCACGGCCTTCGTCGGAATGATGACGTCGGTTTCGTGGGAGGCGGGGAATTCGAGATCGTTCTCGACCATCGCCAAGCGGCGGCCGTCGGTGGCGACGAGGGTCAGCTTGCCCTCGCGGAACGAGGTGAAGATGCCGTTGAGCACGTAGCGGGTCTCGTCGGTTGAGATCGCGTAGGACGTCTTGCGCAGGCCGTCACGGAGCACCACCTGCGGGATGCGGAATTCCTTGGCGCCGTCGAAATCGGGAAGGGGAGGAAACTCGTCCTGGCTGAGGCCGATGATCTTGAAGTGGGACGGGCCGCTGTCGATGGTGGCCACGTTTTTCGCATCCACGGACACCTGCACTTCGCTGGAAGGCAGCTCGCGGACGATGTTGACGAGGCGCTTGGCAGGCAGCGTCGTGGCCCCTTCCTTCTCGATCTGGGCCTCCACCGAGCCGGTGATGCCGACATCCAGGTCCGTGGTGGTGAACTGCAGGCGGCCGTTCTTGGCTACCAGCAGGACGTTGGAGAGAATCGGCAGCGTGGTGCGAGTGCTGACGACGTGCTGGACCTTTTGCAGGCCTTCGAGGAAAGCTTCCTTGGAGATGCGGAACTTCATGATCGGGGAAAACCGGGCGTGTTGAGGGACACGTTTCCGATTTCGCCAACCCTTGGCAAGCCATTCCGTAGCCGGATTCCAACTCGTTGGAACGTGCGGCCCGTTTCTGACAGGATTTACAAAATTTTACTCAAGGAACGCGGACTCCCGGCCGCGAGCTTCCGGACTCGAAAACGCGGGCGGGAAGTCGCCGCTCCTTGATTTCTAACGCCTGAGTCCGGATTCGATCCTTGCGATGGTCTCACGCATGCCGGGCTCCTTGCCCATCCGCTCGGTGATTTTTTTGCAGGCGTGAATGACGGTGCCGTGGTCGCGTCCGCCGAAGGCCTCGCCGATTTCCATGAGCGAGCCCTTGGTTAGATTCCGGCTCAGATACATGGCGATCTGGCGCGGAAACGCGATGCTCGCGGGGCGGCGGCGGCTGGTCATGTCCGCCAGGCGCACATCATAGTGCTCGGCTACGGCCTTCTGGATCGAGTCGATGCTGATCTGGCGGCTGGCTTCTTCACGGAGGAGGTCACGCAGAAGGTGCTCCACCTTGTCCACGCTGACACTTTCACCGGCAAGCGAGGCGAAGGTGGCCACGCGCATCAGCGCGCCTTCGAGACGCCGCACGTTGGTGCCGATGCGTTCGGCGAGGAAGCGCAGGATTGATCCGTCGACCCTCACTTTCCACTCGGTGGCCTTCTTGTGAAGGATGGCCATCCGGGTTTCCATCTGCGGTGGCTGGAGCTCGACGGCAAGTCCGCACTCGAAGCGCGAAACGAGACGCGGTTCCAGGTTCTTGATCTCGCAGGCCGGCCGGTCGCAGGTCAGGACCACCTGTTGGCGTCCGTCCAGCAGGGTGTTGAAGGTGTGGAAAAATTCCTCCTGGGAGCGCTCCTTGCCGGCGAGGAACTGGACGTCATCGATCAGCATCACGTCCGCACTGCGGTAGCGGCGGCGGAACTTCTCGATGTCTCCACGGCGCACCGCGTCGATGAACTCGTTGGTGAACTTTTCGCAGGTCAGATAGACCACGCGGGAAGACGGGAAACGGCGCAGCCATTCCTGGCCGATCGCCTGCATCAGGTGGGTCTTGCCGAGTCCCGGGCCGCCATGGATGAAAAGAGGGTTGTAGCCGACGCCGGTGCGTTTCGCCACCGCCTGGCAGGCGGCATGCGCGAACTGGCTGTTGTTGCCGACCACGAACCGCTCGAAGGCGTAATTCGGGTTCAGTCCCGCTGCCTTGATCCGCTTTTCGAAGAGGCCGCTGTCATCGGGCCGGGCGTAAGGCTCCTCGCCGTCATCGCTGTCGTCCTTCACCGGAGCGATGATTTCCTCGGTGCCGATCGCCACCTTCACCTCGTGCACGCCCTCGATATGCGACGACACGGCGGTGGTCAATTCGGGGAGGTAGTTCGTCTCGATCCACACCTGGTGCATCTGTCCTGGGACGCCAATCGTCACCACGCCGTCTTCGCACGCCGTCATCCGCATGCCGCGGAACCAGCGCTGGAAGGTGTCGCGGCTCACCATTGCCTGCAGATCGCGGCAAATGAGCTCCCACGCACCATCTTGGGTGGTCTCCGTGAGCATCTCTACCGCTTCTTCCCGCATCGTTGCCGCTTCCTCCTGTGCCATCATGTTGTCTGTCTTGTCTGTGTCCGGGTTTTTTGAACTCCGACCGGTTCTGTCCGGTCGGGCAACCGCCGCGCTTCGTGACCATGGACGGTTCTGGCGACCTGTTGGATAAAAATTTTACCCTTCTCTAACAGATGGGTGGCCTTCCTCGCTTTCCACAAGCGTTCCACGGCGGAATTTTTTTAAAACTTGACCCTCATGATGTTTCACCTCGCCAAACTATCGGGGGGTTTCCCACTCCGTAATTTCGCTTAGTCCCTTGGAAACAAACGCTCTGCACGGTGACGATTCCGTTTCACAAAATTTCCTCCTCCGAAGGGGCGGGAAAACACACTGCCACGGCGAAGGTGGTGACGGTCCCGAACATCACGCGCCAAGGGAATTCGATCACCGGCAGGCCGTCCGGACGCCACAATCCGCGACAGCCGAAGAGGCCCGCCACGTCCTTATCCAGGCCCGAGAGATACATGACGACGACGAAGCCCGCGGCCATCGCGACCAGGTTTCCAAAGTCGCTGCCGCGCGTCTTCGTGAAGAGGCCCACCATGAACACGCCGAGCAGGGATCCATACGTGTAACCGAAGACGCCGAGGATGATCGGCAGGATGCGCAGGGTTGGATTGTGCGCCGTTACCCAGGCGGTGGCGAGGGCCACGGCGATCAACAGCAGGGCGAAGAGCACCGTTCCGATCCGCAATGCCCGGACCTTGCCATGATCATCCGCCGGTTCGCCGAACCAGCGGAAATGGAAGTCCCGCACGTAACTGGTCGCCATCGAGTTGAGGGCGGTGCTCAGCGAGCCCATGGTGGTGGCCAGCACGCCTGCCACCACGAGCCCGCGAAGTCCCTGCGGCATCACGGTTAGAACGAAGTGAGGAAAGACCTTGTTGGCGAACACCTTGCCTTCCGGGCTAACAGGCATCAGCGGATCCGGATTGAGCTGGTAGTAGACGTAGAGGAGAATGCCGATCGCCAGCACTACCAGGGTGATCGGAATATCGGCGAGACCCGAAAGGATCGTGGCCACCGCGCTCTGGCGTTTGTTCTTCGCGGTGAGCATGCGCTGCACCATGTCCTGGTCGGTGCCGTGGGTGGCCAGCGTCACGAAGGTGGAACCAAGAAAAGCAGCCCAAATGGTGTATTCCTGCTCCAGCACGCCCTTCACGTTTCCCCAGAAGCCGAGGTTGCTCTTGAAGCCGGTGTCCCACACCGAGAGATCCTTGTACCCGGTCAGCGTTTTTTTCGCCCCGTCCCATCCGCCGGGAATGTGGGCGAGCAGATAGTTAAGAGAAAAACCGAGCGCGCAGATCAGCACGATGATCTGGATCACGTCCGTCCAGATCACGGCACGGATGCCGCCGATCGTCGTGTAGATCGCCGTGGCAAATGTCACGACCAGCAGCGCCACGGCGGTCAACCAGAACTCCGACGTGGCCGAAAGTGCTTCCTGCGGATGTTGCAGGTGCCACAGCAGCACCAGGATCACCGTGGGCACCCACAGCCGCGTGCCGCTGGCCAGCAGCCGGGTGACCAGGAACACCCCCGAGGCGGCCTTGTGAGTGCGCGGGCCGAACCGCTGCCCGAGAAACTCGTAGATGCTGACGACGTTGTGCTTGTAGAATGCCGGGATGAACACCGCGCTCACCACCACCCGCGCCAGCAGATAGCCCACGATCAACTGCACATAGGTGAAATTCCGCAGCGCGTAGCCCTCTCCTGGCGCTCCAAAGAATGTGCCCGCGCTGATTTCCGCCGCGAGGATCGAGGCCAGCACCGCCCACCAGGCGATCTGCCGGTCACCCAGCGCGAAGCCCTCCATGCTGCCGCTTTTGCTCCGCTGCGAAAGGCCGATGCCGAAAATCAGCGCGAAATACGCCAGCAGCACCAATCCATCGATCCAGTAGCTTCCCATTTCCAACAGGGGTCTAGCGGCCGATTCCCGGCCCGTCCATGCCGCAGTTGCAGCGACGGGCCGTTTCACGCATCATGCCCCCATGCAAACCGAGCTCCAGTCGCTTCTCCTCCACCGCCTGGCTGTCATCCACGACCACGAATGGCGGGATCGCGACCCAGCCGGCCACCTGGAAGCCCTTCGGCTCGCCTCGGAGGCACTCACCGACTGGACGGCCAAGCACCGCACCGAAATCGACCCGCAATTGCGCCATTTTCTGGCGAATGCCAGCTATCAGAAAGCACTGGCCCACATCGCGGATCTCCCGCCCTGAGCGGGTCGCAGCGTTTTTTGCAAACCACCCTTGTCCGCCCTGCCACCCGCCGGTTAATCTGGCGCGTCCCACGTGAATAGCACCTCTTTCGGCCTCCACCTTGTCGGCATCCTCCCAGCCCGCTGGGGGTCCTCCCGCTTCCCCGGAAAGCCCCTTCACATCCTCGCCGGGAAACCGCTCATCCAGCACGTCTGGGACCGCTGCCTCGGTTGCTCCAAGCTTGATGAAATCTTCGTCGCCACCGACGACAACCGCATTCGCGACGTCGTTCTTGGCTTCGGCGGCAAGGTCATCATGACCTCCCCGGAGCATCCCACCGGCACCGACCGCCTGGCCGAAGCGGTGAAATCCCTCCCTCACGCGACCCACATCATCAACATCCAGGGCGACGAGCCCCTGATCGATCCGGCGCTGATTGACGATCTCGCCGCGGCGATGATGGCGGACCCGGAATTGCCGATGGCCACCGCCGCGAACATCATCGACGACGAGGCCGCCATCGCCGATCCCAATGTGGTCAAGGTGGTGCTCGATGCCAGTGGCCACGCGCTCTATTTTTCGCGCAGTCCCATTCCCTACCGGCGGACCACGCCGGCGGGCCTGGTCGTTTACCGCCACAAGGGCCTCTACGGCTATCGCCGCGATTTCCTCGAACGATTCGTCACCTGGCCACCATCCGTGCTTGAACAAACCGAGTCGCTGGAACAACTCCGCGCCCTCGAAAACGGCGCGCGCATCCGGGTGCTCATCACGACCGACGATTCCATCGGCCTCGATACCCCCGAACAAGCTCTTCTCGTCGAATCCCTTCTGCTTTCCTCCTCACGTTGATCCCGCACCCTCACCAGCCATGAAATACATCTTTGTCACCGGCGGCGTCGTTTCCTCTCTTGGAAAGGGCCTCGCAGCCGCCTCGATCGGCGCCCTGCTCGAACACCGCGGCCTAAAGGTGCTCATGCAGAAGTTCGACCCCTATCTCAACGTCGATCCGGGCACGATGTCCCCCTACCAGCACGGGGAAGTTTACGTGCTGGATGACGGCGCTGAAACCGACCTCGACCTCGGCCACTACGAGCGCTTCACCAGTGGCCGCCTTTCCCGCATGAACAACCTGACCTCCGGCCAGGTGTTCGACTCCGTGATCAAGAAGGAACGCCGCGGCGAGTATCTCGGCAAGACCGTGCAGTTCATTCCCCACGTGACCGATGAGATCAAGCAGCGCATCCACACGGTCTCCGAAAACAACCCGGACGTGAATGTATTGATCACCGAAATCGGTGGCACCGTGGGTGACATGGAAGGCCTGCTCTTCATCGAGGCCATCCGCCAGTTCTCGCTCGAAGTGGGGAAGGAAAACGTCTGCTTCATCCACGTAACCCTGCTGCCCTACATCAAAGCCGCCGGTGAGGTGAAGACCAAGCCGACCCAGCAGTCCGCCGCAAAGCTGCGCGAGCTCGGCATCCAGCCGGACATCATCATCTGCCGCACCGAAGCCGATCTCGACGAGGACAACCGCCGCAAGATCGCGATGTTCTGCAACGTCGAAAAGAAGCACGTCGTCGCCTTCCGTGATGTCGATCACTCGATCTACGAATGCCCGCTCGATCTGCGTCGCGACAAGATCGACCGCCTGGTGGTGGACAAGCTCGGCCTCGGCCACACTCCCGCTCCCGCCCTCGAAGGCTGGGAGACTTTCGTCCAGCGCGTCATCCATCCGAAGAACAAGGTAACGATCGCCGTCGCCGGCAAATACATCGAACTCCAGGACGCCTACAAGTCGATCTACGAATCTCTCATTCACGCCGGTGCCCATCACGACACCAAGGTGCAGGTGATCCGCGTGGAAGCTGAGGCTATCGAGGACCGCGGGGCCGCCGAGGTCATCGGCGAAGTGGACGGCATTCTCGTTCCCGGCGGCTTCGGCGACCGTGGCATCGAGGGCAAGATCCTCGCTGCCAAATACGCCCGCGAGAACAACATCCCGTATTTCGGCATCTGCCTCGGCATGCAGATCGCCACCATCGAGTACGCCCGCAATGTTTGCGGTCTCGAAGGCGCGAACTCCACCGAGTTCGATAAGAATGCCCCGCACCCCGTGATCTGTCTTCAGGAAGAGCAGAAGGGCGTCGAGGACCTCGGCGCCACCATGCGTCTCGGCTCCTGCGAATCGATCCTCTTCGCCGGCACCCAGGCCTCCGATCTCTACGGCGGCGCCGACCGCATCCACGAACGCCACCGCCACCGGTATGAGGTCAATTCCGATTACCAGCAGCAGCTCCAGGATGCCGGCCTCGTCATCTCTTCCGTTTCCGCCAAGGAAGGCCTGGTGGAAATCGTCGAGCTGCCGAACCACCGCTACTACGTCTCCTGCCAGTTCCACCCGGAATTCCAGTCCAAGCCGAACCATCCGCACCCTCTGTTCTCCGGGTTCGTGAAAGCGGCCCTGGACAAGGCGGCGGCGGAGTCTTGATAAAAGAGTTTTTCTTTACATGGTCTCTTGACGCCGGGGCCTGTAAAACGTAGTTTTACGACATGATCAAGACAGTCACGAAAGTCGGCAATTCACAAGGCGTCATCTTCGACAGCGCCGTCATGGAACTGGCTCACCTCAAGCTGGGCGACTCTTTAAATCTGGAAGTTCACTCAAGCGGCACGATTACCCTGACTCCGATGCGTCCTCAGATTGATGCGGCCCGCGCCGCTGACACGGCCCGCCGCTTGATCAAAAAGAATGACGAACTCTTTCGCCGCTTGTCGTGAGCGAAAACATTTCTCACCCAACCGTCGCAGCAGTGCTCGCCATTCATGCGGAAGTGCTATCGGCGCATGGAGGCATGCCGGGAATCCGGGACGAAAGTCTCTTGGATTCCGCGGTAGCGGCACCACAGGCCACGATGATGGGACAGCCCATGTTCAGCGATGCCATCGACATCGCTGCGGCCTACCTCTTTTATCTCTGCCGCAATCATCCGTTTCTGGACGGCAATAAGCGCACTGCTTTAGCGACCTGCCTGGTCTTTCTTTGCGAAAATGGGAAGCTTCCCGATGAGAAGCTCGATCTAGATTCATGGGAGAAGCTCGTGCTCGACGTCGCTTCGAGTCAGTTGGACCGAGAGCAAACAGCGGATCGTCTTCGAGCGCTGCTTTGATTCCCCCCCGAAGCTTTTGAACGGTGTGCCTCAGATGAAGTTTCACCATCGGCGGACACATGCAATTTGATTCCATCCCCGCCGCACTTTGTTAGTGTTCCTCATTCATGGAACCCGCCTCAGACCGCCGTCCGCTCAAGTCCCGCTCGCTGGGGTGGGTGCAGGCGCTGGCGCATGGCTTGGTCAAGGCGAAGATCACGCCTAACAGCATCTCCGCCACTGGAGTGGTCTTCGCTGTCATTGCTGCGGCCTTGATGATCACGGGGGAGCGGATCGGAATTCCGGTATGGGTGTCTCTCTTCATCGCCGCCTTGTGTGTGCAGGCGCGATTGATGTGCAATCTTCTCGATGGCCTCGTTGCCGTGGAAGGCGGCCTCAAATCGAAAGGCGGCGATCTCTTCAATGAAATCCCCGACCGCATCGAGGATCCCTTGTTTCTCGCGGGTGCCGGCTATGCCTGCGGCTGCCCCACCGCCGGCTGGCTATGTGCGGCACTGGCGCTCTTCACCGCCTACCTGCGGGCCTTCGGCGCATCCCTCGGGCAGGGACAGGATTTTGGCGGCCCCTGTGCGAAGCCCCAGCGCATGGCCTTGCTGACCGCCGCGCTCATGGTCCAGGGGGCCATGCTGCTGTTCAGGCAACCATGGAACATCCTCGAATGGATGCTGTGGGTCATCGCCGGCCTCACCGCGCTTACCTCTTTCCTGCGGATCGGCCGCATGTATCAGAAATCCCGATGATCGCGACCGCCATCGCCGCTGCCTCCCGCCTGTTCACCGGTGCGCGCGCCCGCTGGATCGGCTGCGCACCCGAGCCCCGGCAGCGCATCTACTTCGCCAATCACACCAGCAATCTTGATTTCGTGCTGCTGTGGGCATCCTTTCCGCCGGCCATGCGCCATCAGACCCGGCCGATCGCCGCCCAGGATTACTGGCAAAAGGATCCGATCCGCCGCTGGCTGGCGGCGAAGGTATTCAAGGCCGTGCTCATCGAGCGCAAGCGGGTCAGCCGGGAAAACAATCCCATGGAGCCAATGCTGACCGCGATGGAGGAAGGCTCGTCGCTGATCATTTTTCCGGAAGGCATGCGCAATCCGAGCGGTGAAATCGGCGAGTTCAAACCGGGCCTCTATCACCTCGCCAAGCAGCGGCCCGACGTCGAACTCGTCCCTGTTTTCATCGAGAACCTCAACCGCGTCCTGCCCAAAGGGGAGTTTTTCCCGGTGCCCATCCTCTGCTCCGTCACGTTCGGCACGCCGCTGTCCATCCTGCCGGATGAGCACAAGGGGAGCTTCATGCTGCGGGCCCGCGATGCCGTCCTCGCTCTCAAGCCGCTATGAATCTCGACCGCCAGACCCTGTGCCTTTTCGGTGGCATGATCGGAATCCTAACGGTCGCCTCCATCATTGGTTATGTCCTCCACCGCCGGGTGACCACCGACAGCGGTCGGAAGGTCGTGGACAATCTCAATGCCCGCACCCGGGCTTGGTGGATCATGTGCGCCGTGTTCGGCACCGCGCTGGCGGTCGGACGCTTTGCTCCGGTGGCGATGTTCGCGTTTACGTCATTCCTCGCGCTCCGGGAGTTCATCACGCTCACCCCCACCCGCCAGGGCGATCACCGGGCGCTGACCTGGGCGTTCTTCCTGATCCTGCCCCTGCAATATTGGACGCTCGCGGTGCATTGGTATGGCCTCTTTGTGGTGCTCATTCCCGTTTACGCGTTCCTTTTCATTCCCATCCGGGCGGCCTTGGCGGGGGAGACCGAACATTTCCTGGAGCGCACCTCGAAAATCCAGTGGGGGCTCATGGTCTGCGTCTATTTCACCAGCTACGCGCCGGCCCTGCTTTGGTTCCTGCGCATTCCTGGTTTCTCGGACGTCAATCCGGCCAACAACGCCAAGCTCCTGTTCTTCCTCGTCTTCGTTACCCAGATCTCCGATGTCATGCAGTACGTTTGGGGCAAGCTCTGCGGCAAGCGTCCTATCGTGCCGAAAATCAGTCCGAACAAGACCGTCGAGGGTTTCATCGGTGGCGGCCTCACCGCCACCCTCCTGGGCGCCTGCTTGTGGTGGAGCACGCCGTTCAGCTTTCTCCAGGCTGCGGGCCTGTCCGCTGCCATCGTGGTCATGGGCTTCTGCGGTGGCCTGGTGATGTCGGCCATCAAGCGGGACCGCGGCGTCAAGGATTACGGCGAATCCATTCCCGGCCACGGCGGCGTGATGGACCGCATCGATTCCCTCTGTTTCGCGGCACCGGTGTTCTTCCACCTCGTGCGCTATTTCTTCACGTGAGCATTGCAAGGAGTGGCTGTTTCCCAACAGCCATTTGGCAACGACCACGATCCACTCAAAAATCCACGCCTTTCCCTCACCGCCGCCCGGCCCCTGAATCAGTAGGTCATTCCTGACATGGGTGTTGGGAAACAGCCACTCCTTGTGCCCCGCGACTCCGTTTTCCGGATAAAAAACCGCCCGTGTTTGCAGATGGCGGTTTTCAGAGCCACTCCACACCGTATCCTCTCCCCATGCATGGTTCGCTGCTTCTGCTTGGTGTTGCGGGTCCGGAATTGACTCCGGCTGAAGCCGCGCTTTTCAAACGTCTCCAGCCCGCGGGCTATGTCCTCTTCACCCGGAACATCGTCTCGCCTGAGCAAACGCGGAAGCTCACCGACGATCTGCGGTCCTTTTCCTACGACGAGCCGATCATCGCCATCGACCAGGAAGGCGGGCGCGTCACGCGGACCAAGGACATCGCCCCGGCCCTGCCTTCTGCTGCCGATCTCGCCGCCCAAGCCAACCCGATCACAATCGCGAACGCGGGCGCATTCACCGGCGACCTCCTCCGCCTGCTCGGGTTCAATCTCAACCTCGCTCCGGTGCTCGATCTCGATCACCATCCCGGACTCCAGAACTCCCTCCGCGGGCGGTGCTGGGGCCGCGACCCGCAGCGGGTGATCGACCATGCCGGCATGTTCAACCGCTGGCAGCGCAAGCGGCTCGTCCGATCCTGCGGGAAGCACTTTCCCGCTTGTGGCCGCGCCCTTTCCGATCCGCATCACGATCTGCCGTCCTCGGATGCCACCCTCGCCGAACTCCTGCGTGAGGACATCATTCCCTACACGGCGCTCATGCCCGAGCTCGACTCGATCATGCTCGCCCACGTCGAGTTTCCCAACATCGATCCCGACCACCCGGCCTCGATGTCGAAACGGATCATCCGTGGCTTCCTCCGCGACCAGCTTGGCTTCGACAAGCACGTCGTCATGACCGACGACCTCGACATGGGAGCCATCACCAAGCGCTACGGACGGGGCGAGGATGCCCGCCGGGCCATCGAAGCCGGCAACGACCTCGCCATGATCTGTCATCGCACCGACACCGCGGATGTGGCGGTCGACGCGCTCAAAACGCTGCCGATCTATGTGATCGACGACGCCCTCGCGCGTGTTGCCAAGCTTCGCAAAAAGTTCCCAGGCCCGGGAACCTGGTCCGAATCCAAGTGGCAGGAAACCTGCACAGCGATCGCCAAGCTCGCCGCCGGGGTGCCTGCCATCAGCAGCGAAAGCAGCAGTCCGGTCGCGGGCTATTGAAACCGGAGCGCTTCCGGCTTCATTTTTTCACCAACAGGCTCTGGCCCGTCATCTCCTTGGGCTTCGGCAGGCCCATCATTTCCAGAAGGGTAGGGGCCATGTCGGCGAGGATGCCATTCTTGACCGTATATTGGTCCGCATCCTCCGCCACGTAGATCGCGTGGACGAGGTTCGTGGTGTGCGCCGTGTTGGGTGAGCCATCCGGATTGCGCATGTATTCGCAGTTTCCATGGTCTGCCGTGATGAGCAGCTTGCCGCCGAGGCGCAGGGTTTCCTCGACGATTGCCTGCACGTCCGCATCGATTGTTTCGCAGGCCTTGATCGCGGCCTCCACCACGCCGGTGTGGCCGACCATGTCCGGGTTGGCGAAGTTCAGGATCACGAGGTCGTAGTCCTTCAACTTTTCCAACACGATCCGGGTCACCTCGGGGGCGCTCATCTCGGGCTTGAAATCATAGGTCGGCACGTCCTTCGGCGATTGCACGATAGCCCGGTCCTCACCCGGAAAGGCGACTTCCGCGCCACCGTTGAAGAAGTAGGTCACGTGCGGATACTTTTCGGTCTCGGCGATCCGGAGCTGGGTCTTGCCCGCGAGCGACACCGTTTCCCCCAGCACCATGGCCAGCGATTCGGAGCCGAAGATCACCGGGCAGCCGTAGGTTTCGTCATACTCGGTCAGCGTGACGAAATGAACCTTCGGCACATGCCCGCGATCGAACCCGCTGAATGCCGGGCGCAGGAACGCCTCCGACAACTGCCGGGCGCGGTCGGCGCGGAAATTGAAAAACAGCACCACATCCCCATCGCGGATCAGGTCCTCATTCGGCTTGGTGAAAACCATCGCCGGCATGAATTCGTCCGTCTTGTCATGGCGGTAGCCATCGGCCACGGCTTCGCTGGCAAGTACATGGCGCTCTTCGCCAATGCCGTGCACAATCGCGTCCCAAGCCAGCTTGGTGCGGTCCCAGCGCTTGTCGCGATCCATCGCGAAGTAGCGGCCGGTCACGGTGACGATGCGGGCGCCGCAGGGCGTCACTTCGTCCTCCAGCTTGGAAAGATACGCTTCTCCACCGGTCGGTGAGGTGTCGCGGCCGTCGGTGATGGCATGGATCGCGATGTCTTTCACTCCCGCCGCATGGGCCAGCTTCACCATCGCGATCAACTGATCCTCCTGGCTGTGCACGCCGCCGTCCGAAACCAGTCCGATGAAATGCAATCGCGAACCCTTCGCCTTCTCCATAGCCTCCAGGAACACCGGGTTGCTCGCCAGGGTTCCCTCTTCGATCGCCTTGTTGATGCGGGTGAGGTCCTGATAGACGATCCGTCCCGCTCCGAGATTGAGATGTCCGACTTCCGAATTCCCCATCTGTCCGGCGGGCAGGCCGACATCGAGGCCTGAGGCGCTGACGAGGCCCTTCGGGTATTTCTCCAGCATCACGTCGTGAAACGGGGTGTTCGCGAGCAGCGTGGCATTGCCATCGCGTGTCGCCGTTTCTTCTCCCCCGGGGTTTACACCCCAGCCATCGCGAATGATCAGCACCACCGGTTTCTTGCCCATGACGCAGGCCGTTTAACCCCACGGCGGACGGGCGTCCAGCACGGGAATCGATATGGGCCGTTAAATGCAATGATGAGGGTGAATGATACGAACATCGTGCGGTCAGGTCTTTCTTTCCCTCGGTCGCTCGCCGGGGCACAATTTCCGCATGAACAACGATCTCCTTCCCGAACTCGTCGCCGCGGTGGAGCAGCAGCTTGTCTCGCCACAGACGCCGTACGTGGCCAAGACGTATGACCGCCTCATCAAGCTCGGCGTTCCGGAACAGGAGGCGAAGGAGCAGATCGCCCTTTGTCTCGGGCAGGAATCCGACGCGGCCTACCGGAAGCGCCGCGGATTCGATGAAAAGGCCTACAAGGCCCTGCTGAACGAACTGCCGGTGGCGGCTGATGAGGAGGAGTGATTGGGAGCGGCGGCTTTCGAGCCGCCATGGTGGTAAATGACGATGGCCCATTCGCCCAAGGAACAAAAAAGCGGGAACCGGTGAGGTTCCCGCCTTGGAAAAGGGCGATAAGCGCGGGAGACGTCACGCCGGGGCACCGACGACCACGCCCGAGATCGGGCCGTCGTTTTCGTCGGAGGCTTCGTCGGAACGTTTGGGCGCTTCCTTCTTCTTGTACTCGTCCGGTACCGAGGGTGGCTTGGGCGACGTCGGAGGATTGCGCATGGAACCGTGTTCCATCAAATCCTTGATGTGCTCGGCGTCGAGCGTTTCATACTCAAGCAGGGCTTGGGCGATGAGCTCGAGGAGCTCGCGACGCTCGACGAGGATGCGCTTGGCTTCCGCGTAGGCGTGGTCGATGAGCTCCTTGATTTCGGCGTCGATGCGCTGGGCGGTGGACTCGGAATAGGAGCGGGTCTTGGCCATGAAGGCTTCGCCTTCTCCCTCGCCGTATTCGACCATGCCGAGGTTATCGCTCATGCCCCATTCGCAGACCATCTTGCGGGCGATGTGGGTGGCCATGCGGATATCGCCGACAGCACCGTTGGTGACGTTGTTGAACACGATCTCTTCGGCCACGCGGCCGCCCATGGCGACGATGAGCTGGTCGAGCAGTTCGGCCTTGCGGTAGGTGAACTTGTCCTCGGTGGGCAGGAACATCGTGGAACCGAGCGACGGGCCGCGCGGGATGATGGTCACCTTGTGAAGCGGATCGGTGTGGACCAGGATCTCATTGAGGATGGCATGGCCGGCTTCGTGGTAGGCGGTGTTTTCCTTTTCCTTCATGGAGAGGGCGAGCGAGCGGCGCTCACGACCCCAGCGCACCTTGTCACGGGCTTCTTCAAGTTCGGCGAGCGTGACGGCGGACATGCCCTTGCGCGCGGCGAGCAGGGCGGCTTCGTTGATGAGGTTGGCCAGTTCGGCACCGGAGAAGCCGGGGGTGCCGCGGGCGATCAGGCTGAGGT
>Ga0265327_10000842_pt1 | contig 45767 bp, 43 predicted proteins | sample 41621metaG_FD_202089 | JGI IMG/M metagenome (GOLD analysis project Ga0265327, IMG submission 202089) | Rhizosphere microbial communities from Carex aquatilis grown in University of Washington, Seatle, WA, United States - 4-16-21 metaG | ecosystem: Host-associated > Plants > Roots > Rhizosphere... | reverse complement strand
TTGTCGTGCGTCGCGGCCAGCTGCTTGAGCCGGATCGCGGTCGCCAGTCCGGCGGGGCCGGCGCCCACCACGACCACGTCATATTCCATGGTTTCGCGGGGGCCGAACTGGGCGAGGATTTCGTCGTGCGTCATGTGGGTCTCGTCGATGGTGATTCTTGATGGGGCGAGGCACCGCGGCGGGCGCGCGGGGCGGGCCATTTTATGCGGCGACCGGCGGGCTTCGGCCGGCCCTCGCCGGAGTCGGCGGATTCAACGGCTTCAGCGTTTCGGGAACACGATGCGCGCCTCGAAGCCGCTCGACGCCCCCTGCGGCGGCGAGACCAGGTCGAGCCGGGCGCCCAGCTTCTCGACGATGGTGCCGACTATCGACAGGCCCAGGCCGTAGCCCACGCTGTCCGAGCTGTGCCGGACGTGACGCTGCTGCAGCGTGCGCAGTTGTTCGGCATTCACGCCGGGGCCGAAGTCTCGCACCGCCAGCGTGCAGGGCGCCGTGACCTCGACGACGACGCGCCCGCGCCCGTAGCGCAGCGCGTTCTCCACCAGGTTGCGCAGCGCGATGGCGAGCGCGTCGACATCGCCGAGCGCCACCGGCGCCTCGGTGTCGGGCACCTTGAGCGTGAGGCGCTCGTTGACGCGCGGGTCCTGCCAGAACTCCTGGGCCACGGTGCCCGCCAGCTGGACCAGGTCGACATCGGCGCGGGCGAGCGATGCGCCCGACTCGGCGCGCGACAGCTGCAGCAGCTTCTCGGTGCGGTGGCCGAGGGTCTGCAGCGCCTCGAGGGCGCCGAGCACGTCGGCCCGGTCGAGGCCGTGGTCGAGCGCGGTCTGCAGGCGCAGCCGCGCGGCGGCGAGCGGCGTGCGCAGTTCGTGCGCCGCGTTGGCGGCCAGCGCGCGTTCGACGTCCAGCGATTGCGACAGCCGCCCGAGCAGCTGGTTGGTGTGTTCGCCGACCGAGCGAAGCTCCGACGGCAGTCCGGGCAGGCCAATCGGACGCAGGTCGCTGCCGCCACGCAGTTCGATTTCGGCGCTGAGCTGGCGCAGCGCCCGAAGCTCGCCGCGCGCCACCTTGCGCAGCACCAGGGCCAGCAGCGGCAGCACCGCGACGAGCGGGATGATCAGTCCGAGCAAGGTCCGGTTCAGCGCGGTACGGCGATCGCCCAGCGGGTCCGCGACCTGGAAGAAGAGATCGCGCGTCGGATGCCGCACCGTGTAGATGCGCCAGGGCTCGGCATTGGCGAAGCCCGGCTTCAGGGGCACGTCGAAGGCCTCCACCGGCGCCTCGGAGGCGCGCAGCAGCACGCGTTCGTGCACGTCGACCACCTGGTAGATCACCGCATCGGTCGGGAACAGCTGCGGCGGCGCGATCAGGGGCAGGGGGGCGCCGGGATGCTCCCGCGCGAGCCGGTCGAACTCCTCTGCCGCCATGTCGGCCATGCGATGCGAGACCTCGGCCAGTTCGTTGTCGAAGTTGTGGTTGATCTCGCGATCCACATACCAGACCACGCCCAGCACGCAGACCAGCCAGACGCCGCCGACCCAGAGCACCAGCGTGCGGGTCAGCCGGCCGGCCAGCGAGTCGCGCCCGACGAAGCTCCGGCCGTCCGCGCGCGACAGGGGCACCGGAGGCTTCACCCGTCCTCGTCCTCGGGGCTGTAGGAGAGCCGGTAGCCCAGGCCGCGCAGAGTCTGGATGTGGCTGCGGCCGAGCTTGCGGCGCAGCCGGCTGATGAAGACTTCGAGCGTGTTGCTGTCGGCTTCGTCGCCGAAGCCGTAGAGCGCATCGGCCAGGCTCTCGCGGCTGTGGATGCGGTCGGGGCGAGTGGCCATCACCCGCAGCAGCGCCCATTCCTTCTGGGTCAGGGTGACGGCAGCGCCGTCCTTGCGCACCATGTCGCGCGACAGGTCGATCTCCAGCGTGCCCAGCTGCAGCACCGGCGCGCTGCTGGTGCTGCGCCGCCGCTCGACCGCGCGCAGCCGGGCCAGCAGCTCGGCCGGGTCGTAGGGCTTGATGAGGTAGTCGTCGGCACCGGCGTCCAGGCCGCGGATCCGGTCGGTGACCTGGTCGCGCGCCGTCAGCACGATGACGATCGGCCGCTCGCGCAATGCGCGCACATCCGGCAGCAGCGACAGGCCGTCGCCGTCGCCCAGGTGCAGGTCGAGCAAGACCGCCGCGTATTGCACCGCCGCGAGGGATGCGCGGGCATCGGCCAGGCCGCTCGCCACGTCGACCACGAAGGCCTTGGCCGCGAGGTAGCTGCAGACCGCGCCCGCCAGCGCGGCATCGTCTTCGACCAGCAAGATGCGCACGGCGCCGTCCTTTCCAGAAAAAGCCGGGAGTCTAGAGCCTGGTCCCGTACCGAAGACTTACCGCGTCGGCCCGGCTATTTCTTCTCGCGCGGCACTCGGCCCATCAGGTAGAACTCCGGATTCGGCTGCATGCCGCTGAAGCTCGCCAGCCGGTTCGACAGGCCGAAGAAGGCGGTGATGGCGGCGATGTCCCAGATGTCCTCGTCGCTGAAGCCGTGGGCATGCAGCGGTGCGAAGTCGCCGTCGTCGATGGCGTGCGAGCGCTCGGCCACCTTCGTCGCGAATTCGAGCATCGCGTGCTGGCGCGGCGTGATGTCGGCGCGGCGCCAGTTGACCGCGACCTGGTCGGCCACCAGCGGCTTCTTCTCGTAGATGCGCAGCAGCGCGCCGTGGGCGACCACGCAATAGAGGCACTTGTTGGCCGCGCTGGTGGCGGTGACGATCATCTCGCGGTCGCCCTTGGTGAGCGAGCCTTCCTCCTTCAGCATCAGCGCGTCGTGGTATGCGAAGAAGGCGCGCCACTCGGCCGGCCGGCGGCCCAGCCCGAGGAACACGTTCGGCACGAAGCCGGCCTTCTCCTGCACTTCGAGGATGGTGCGGCGGATGTCGTCGGGCAGGTCGGCGAGTTCGGCCAGGGGATAGCGTTCGGTCATCGGTGTCTCCGGAGAAAGTCGGGTGGCGCTCAGAGGGATGATAGGCGGCGCCGCAGGCATCGGGTGGCTACCGCGCCGGGGCCGCGAGCGTCGACGCCGGGTCCGGGCCTTCGGGTGCCAGCAGAGCCTGGTCGCTCTCGTCCTTCAGCTCGACGCCGGAGATGCCGCGGCGCAGCGCTTCGCGCACCAGCCAGGCCAGCCGGGCAGCGGCTGTCGCATGGTCCAGGCCCGCGGGCCGGACGTTCGAGATGCAGTTGCGCTGCGCATCGTGGCGGCCGCGGCGCGGATCGTGCGTCAGGTAGATGCCCAGGCTGTCGGGCGAACTGAGGCCCGGACGTTCGCCGATCAGCATGATCGACAGGCGCGCGCCGAGGGCCTGCCCGACTTCGTCGGCCAGCGCCACGCGCGCCTGGGTGGCGACGACCAGCGGCGCCAGCGTGACGGCGCCCGGCCACCGGGTGCGCAGCGCCGCGAGAAGCGGCCGGGCCTGCCGCTCGATCGCCAGCGAGGACAGGCCGTCGCCGATCACGATGCAGACGTCTGCCGGCGGCCCGCCGAGCGCGCGCAGGCGTTCCGCGTCTTCCGGCGCCAACTGCCGCCCGAGGTCGGGGCGGCGCAGGTAGACGCCTCGGTCGGCGGCATGGCTGCGCACGGTCTGGACCGGCCAGCCGTCGGCGCGCAGTGCGGCCTCGAGGCCCGCCACGTCGAGCGCCGCATGGATCGCGTCGCGCGCCAGCGCATGGGCCCAGCCGAAGCGCAGCACCTCGTCGGTCGGCATGCCGGCGCCGGCGCGCCCGAGCGCGATCCGCGCTGGCGTCGCCGCGCGCCATTCGTCGAGCAGGCCGAGGGTGACAGGGTCGGTCCTGTTCATGCGCCCAGCGCACGCAGGCGCCCCATGTCGGCCAAGAGGCGGTTCGAGGCGGAGGAGGGCGGCAGCAGCCGCGCCGCGCCGTCGGTGATGCGCATGCGCTGCAGCCAGGCCTCGAACTCGGGCGCGCGCGCCAGTCCCAGCGTCTGGCGCAGGAACAGGGCGTCGTGGAAGGAGGTGCTCTGGTAGTTGAGCATCACGTCGTCGGCACCCGGCACGCCCATGATGAAATTGATGCCCGCGCTGCCGAGCAGGACCAGCAGCGTGTCCATGTCGTCCTGGTCGGCTTCTGCATGGTTGGTGTAGCAGACGTCGCAGCCGATCGGCAGGCCGAGCAATTTGCCGCAGAAGTGGTCCTCCAGGCCGGCGCGGATGATCTGCTTGCCGTCGTAGAGGTATTCGGGCCCGATGAAGCCGACCACGGTGTTGATCAAGAGCGGCTGGTAGCGCCGCGCCAGCGCATAGGCGCGCGCCTCGCAGGTCTGCTGGTCGACATCGAAATTTGCGCCCGCCGACAGCGCGCTGCCCTGGCCGGTCTCGAAATACATGAGGTTCTGCCCGACCGTGCCGCGTCGCAGCGACTGCACCGCCGCATGGGCCTCGTCCAGAAGCGCGGGCGTGACACCGAAGGACAGATTGGTCTGCTCGGTGCCGCCGATGGACTGGAACACCAGGTCGATCGGCGCCCCGGCCTCGGCCAGCTTGATCGTGTTGGTGACATGCGTCAGCACGCAGCTCTGGGTCGGTATCTCGAAGCGCTGGATCAGCTCGTCGAGCATGCGCAGCAAAGCGTGGTGGACCGTCAGGCTGTCGGAGGCCGGATTCAGGCCGATCACCGCATCGCCCGCGCCCAGCAGCAGGCCGTCGAGCGTCGATGCGGCGACGCCGCGCAGGTCGTCGGTCGGATGGTTGGGCTGCAGCCGCACCGACAGATGGCCGGGCAGGCCGATGGTGTCGCGGAAGCGCGTGACCACGCTGCACTTGCGCGCCACCGCGATGAGGTCCTGGTTGCGCATCAGCTTGGACACGGCAGCGACCATCTCGGGCGTCAATCCGGGCGCCAGCGCGGACAGGGCAGCGCCATCGGCCTGCTCGGACAGCAGCCAGTTGCGGAAGTCGCCCACCGTCTGGTGCGACACGACGGCGAAGGCCTGCGCGTCGTGACCGTCGATGATCAGGCGGGTGATGTTGTCCTCTTCGTAGGGCACCAGCGCCTCGGTCAGGAACTGTTTCAGCGGCACCTCGGCGAGCACGTGGCGCGCGGCCATCCGCTGCTGGGCGGTGGCTGCGCCTATTCCCGCCAGGTAGTCGCCCGAGCGCGCGGGGCTCGCCATCGCCATGACCTGGCGGAGGTCGGCGAAGTCGAAGACCTGCGAATCGATGGCGGTCCGGTAGCGCATCGTGGCAATAATGACGGCCTTTTTCCAATCAACCAAGGGTTCGCCGTGCGATCAGTTCTTTGTGCCGCCGTTGTGTCGTTGTCGTTCGTGGCGCCGGGCGCCTTCGCGCAGTCGGCGCCGGTGACCAAGCCCAGCGGGCTGGTCTTCCAGTCGCTCGCCGACGGCAAGGGCCCGTCGCCCACCGCGATGGACGTGGTCAAGGTGCACTACCGCGGCACCCTGGTCGACGGCAAAGAGTTCGACAGCTCCTACAAGCGCGGCCAGCCGGCCGAGTTCCCGCTCAACCGCGTCATCCCCTGCTGGACCGAGGGCGTGCAGCTGATGAAGGTCGGTGGCAAGGCCAAGCTGACCTGCCCGGCCGCCATCGCCTATGGATCGAGCGGCGCAGCCGGCGTGATCCCGCCGAATGCCACGCTGACCTTCGAGATCGAGCTGCTGGGCATCCAGGGCCGCTGATGGCCCGGGCCGGCCCGGGGCTCACGCCTCAGGGCTGGTACTGGTAGAGCCAGGTCTCGGTGAGCGGCTGGTCGCCGTTCCGGAGGAAGAGCCGCATGTCGGCCGGATCGTTGCCTTCGGGCGTGTAGTCGAACTGCGCCCGCCAGTGGCCCGGCACGCCGTCCGGCACCGCTTCGGCGAACACGTACGAGAACTTGCCGCGCGATGCGGACAGCACCACCTCGGGCTTGACGCCGAAGGGGATCGACTCCAGCGGCTTGCCGAGGAACTCGACCATGAACTTGCGCACGCCCTGCGGCCTGGGCTGTCCCGGCACGCCGCCGCGCCCGATGCGCGTCGCGATGGTGCGGGCCAGCGGCGAGGGGAAGGGCTCGTCGGCGGTCCAGTAGAGCCGGTACTTGAGGCTCACGCTCGTGCCGGCCTTGGCGGGTGCGGCCGGCACCCAGCAGGCCAGCACGTTGTCGTGGATCTCGTCGTCGGTCGGGATCTCGATCAGCTGGATCGAGCCGGCGCCCCACTGGCCGAGCGGCTCGACCCAGAGGCTGGGGCGCCGGTCGTAGTAGACGCCGTCCTGGAAGTGATCGAAGTTGCGGTCGCGCTGCAAGAGGCCGAAGCCGCGCGGGTTGTTGTCCGAGAAGGACGAGGCTCGGGTCTGCGCCGGATTGATCAGCGGACGCCAGAGGCGCTCGCCGGCACCGTTCCACATCGCCAGCCCGTCCGAATCGTGCACCTCCGGGCGCCAGTCGATCGCGGCCGGCTTGGTGGTCTCGGAGAACCAGTACATCGAGGTCAGCGGCACCAGGCCGAAGCGGCCGACGTCGCGGCGCAGGAAGAGCCGGGTCTCGATGTCCATCAGCACGCCCTTGGCGCGCTGCACCACGAACTTGAAGGCGCCGGTGATGCTGGGCCCTTCGAGCAGGGCGTAGATCGTCATGCTGTTCGAGTCGTTCTGGGCCGGCGGCTCGAAGTAGAAGCGGGTGAAGGTGGGGAATTCCTCGGGGCGGTCGGGCATGGCCGCGTCCAGCGCGACCCCGCGCGCCGACAGGCCGTACTGGTAGAGCTCGCCGATCGCGCGGAAATACGAGGCGCCCAGGAAGGCCACCCAGTCGTTGGTCTGCCAGGGCAGCTTGGCCTGGTCGCCGAGGCGGCTTTCCTGCAGCCGGAAGCCGGCGAAACCGGCGCCGTCGCGCAACTGCCGCGCCGGGCTGTCGGCCGGCATCGTGAAGTACGAGGCGTCGTAGAGAATCTCCCGCGCGAAGCCGTCGCCGCCGGCGTTTTCCAGCACGTACATGTGGACCGGCGTCTGGAAATAGCGGCCCAGGTGGAAGAAGGTGACGGGAAACTGCCCCGGACCGTCCTTGAAGAGCGCGTCGTCGGTGTTGAACTTGATCTTGCCGTGGGCGTCGTAGTCGATCCGGTCGAGCACGTCGGCCGGCAAGGATGCATCCGGCACATAGGGCTTGGCGGCCAGCGACTGCGCCTGTGCAACGAGGCGTTCGAAGGAGAAGGGGCTGGGCTGGCTCAGCTTGAGCCCGTTGGCGGCCAGCGCCTCTTGCGGAAGCCCGAGGGCGGCCAGGGCCACCGAGGCGCCGCCGGCGATGAGAAATGAGCGTCGGTCCATCATGTGGCCGGAATGTTAACGAGGCGCCGGGTCGGGATCCGTAGGCCGAGGCCTGAATCGACGCGGCGGGCGAATTCGAAAGCAAGCAGCGGAGTGCCGGGGAAGGCCGCGATCCAGAGAATTCATCCACCGATCAACAAGCCCTCGAGGATGCAGATGAACATGAACACCACCAACGAGATGCGCGCCCTGGCCACCGTGGCCGATCCGCGCTGGGCGGCCGTTGCCGCCCGCGATCCGGCGGCCGATGGCCGGTTCTTCTATTCGGTGCGGACCACCGGCGTCTATTGCCGGCCCTCCTGCGCCGCGCGCGCCGCCCGGCCCGAGAACATCGACTTCCATGCCTCGGCCGCCGATGCCGAGCGCGCCGGCTTCAGGCCCTGCATGCGCTGCCGCCCCGACCAGCCGGCCCGCGCCGAGCAGCAGGCCGCCCAGGTGGCCGAGTTGTGCCGCTTCATCGACGAGGCCGAGCAGCCGCCGACGCTCGACGAGCTGGCCGTGCGCGCCGGCATCAGCCGGCACCACCTGCACCGCCTGTTCAAGCGGGTCACCGGGCTCACGCCCAAGGCCTACGCGGATGCCCGCCGCGCCGGCCGGGTGCGCGATGAACTGGACCGCAGCCCGAGCGTCACCAGTGCGATCTACGACGCCGGCTACAACTCGAACGGCCGCTTCTACGAGCGCGCGGACCAGCTGCTTGGCATGACGCCCAGCGCCTGGCGCGCCGGCGGCGCCGACACCGAGATCCGCTTCGCGATCGGCCAGTGCTCGCTGGGCGCCATCCTGGTCGCGCAAAGCGAGCGCGGCATCTGCGCGATCGCCCTGGGCGACGATCCCGAAGCCCTGGCGCGCGACCTGCAGGACCGCTTTCCGCGGGCCCGGCTGATCGGCGGCGATGCCGGCTTCGAGGAGACGGTGGCGCGGGTGGTCGGCGCGGTCGAGGCACCCGGCCTGGGCGAGGAACTGCCGCTCGACGTGCGCGGCACCGCCTTCCAGCAGCGGGTGTGGCTGGCGCTGCGCCAGATCCCGGCCGGCGCCACCGCGAGCTACAGCGAGATCGCGCGCCGCATCGGCTCGCCGACCTCGGTGCGCGCGGTGGCACAGGCCTGCGGCGCCAATCCGCTGGCGGTGGCCATCCCCTGCCACCGGGTGGTGCGCAGCGACGGCGGCCTCTCGGGCTACCGCTGGGGTGTGGCGCGCAAGGAAGAGCTGCTGCGGCGCGAGGCGAAGCGGGCATGAGTCGCGCGAGCGCTCCGATGGCGAATCATGAAGCGCTGCTGCGCGAAGGCGCGGCGCAGAGCGCCGTCCGCGATCTGTTCGCTGCGGCGCCCTCCGAACCGGCCGGCGCGTCGCTCGAAAGCCAGCTCGATGCCCAGGGCTGGGCGCTCATCGAGGGCCTGCTGGCAGCCGATGCCTGCCGGTCCCTGGCCGGCCTCTACCAGCAGGATCCGCTGTTCCGCAGCCGCGTCGTGATGGAGCGCCACAACTTCGGCAAGGGCGAATACAAGTATTTCGCCTATCCGCTGCCCGAGCCCATCGCATCGCTGCGCGAATCGCTCTATGCGCAGCTGGCGCCGATCGCCAATCGCTGGAACCAGGCCATGGGCATCGAGACGCGCTTTCCGGCGCGGCATGACGAGTTCATCGCACGCTGCCATGCGGCCGGCCAGCGGCGGCCGACGCCCCTGATGCTTCGCTACCGCGCCGGCGACTACAACTGCCTGCACCAGGACCTGTACGGCGACCAGGTCTTCCCGCTGCAGGTGGTGATCCTGCTGTCCGAGCCCGGCCGCGACTTCAGCGGCGGCGAACTGGTGATGACCGAGCAGCGCCCGCGCATGCAGTCGCGGCCGATGGTGCTGCCGCTGCGCCAGGGCGACGCCGCGGTCATCGCGGTGCATCAGCGGCCGGTCCAGGGCACGCGCGGCAGCTACCGGGTCAACCTGCGGCATGGCGTGAGCCAGCTGCGCTCGGGCCTGCGCCAGACGGCGGGCATCATCTTCCACGACGCGAGCTGAATCCGGATCCGGCCGGCCGATGAACCTCGAACTCTTCGATTCGCAAGCATTGGAGCGCGAAGCGCCGGCGCTGGAGCCGATCGAGGCGGGCGCCATCGTGCTGCGCCGCTTCGCCTGCGCCGACGAGGACGCGCTGCTTTCGGCGGTCAACGAAGTCATCGCGCAGTCGCCGTTGCGCCAGATGCAGACACCCGGCGGCTATCGGATGTCGGTGGCGATGACCAACTGCGGCGCGCTCGGCTGGGTCAGCGACCGCAGCGGCTACCGCTACGACCCGATCGATCCCGACGACGGCCAGCCCTGGCCGGCCATGCCGGATGTCTTCGCGCGCCTGGCGACCGAGGCCGCGGCGCAGGCCGGCTTCGCCGCCTTCAGGCCCGACGCCTGCCTGGTCAACCGCTACCTGCCCGGCACCCGGCTGAGCCTGCACCAGGACCGCAACGAACGCGACTTCGGCCAGCCGATCGTCTCGGTGTCGCTGGGCATCCCGGCGGTGTTCCTCTTCGGCGGCGCGCGCCGCGCCGACCGGCCGCGGCGCCTGCCGCTGGTGCACGGCGACGTGGTGGTGTGGGGCGGTCCGGCGCGGCTGCACTTCCATGGCGTGCTGCCGCTGAAGGAGGCCGAGCATCGGCTGCTCGGCGCATGCCGCATCAACCTGACCTTCAGGAAGGCCGGTTGAGCGACCGAGCGAGGCCTCGCCCGGCGCAGCTAGCCGACGATCAGCTTCTGCACCAGTTCGGCCGTCGTGGCCGCACCGTACTTGCGCATCAGCCGGGCCCGGTGGATCTCGACCGTGCGGTGGCTGATCTCAAGAGTCCGGCCGATCTCCTTCGAGGTCAGTCCCTTCAGCAGTTGCGCCGCGACCTCCCGCTCGCGCGGCGTCAGTTCGGCCTTTGACGCGCGGCGCGAACCCAGGTCCTCGAAAGTCCAGATGCCGGCCTCGTGCGGCGCCTCGCGATTCAGCGCGCGTCCGCTCACATGGCACCAGAAGGTGTCGCCCGCGAAGAAGCCGTGCAGCCCGCCGAGCCGCTTCATCATGCGGTTGTCGGCGTAGCGCCCGCTGGCATTGAGGATCGGCTCCATGCGCTTGCCGATGCGCTCGAACTCGGCGACGCTCGGATACAGCACCCGAAACGATTGCCCGACCAGCGCGCTGCGGGTCGTGCCGAACATCTCGCAGACATGGGCGTTGCAGTCGACAATCGTGCGGTCAGTCGACAACACCATGCCTACCGGTGCCTGTTCGAAGACGAGGCGGTAGTCGATGGGCAAGGGGCGCGTGTCGGGTCTGTCCACTACGAAATACTACGTATGTCTGTACGTAGTATCGTCGCAGTCCAGGAAACGTCTCCCATTCATCTCAACATCGAGCGAGGAATCATGGCGAACAAGATCTATCCCTCCGCCGACGCGGCGCTCAAGGGCGTCGTGGCCGACGGCCAGACCCTGGCGGTCGGCGGCTTCGGCCTCTGCGGCATTCCCGAGGCGCTGATCGACGCGCTGCACGACTCGGGTGTCAAGAACCTCACCTGCATCTCGAACAACGCGGGCGTCGACGGCTTCGGCCTCGGCAAGCTGCTCGGCACGCGCCAGATCAAGAAGATGGTCGCGAGCTACGTCGGCGAGAACAAGGAGTTCGAGCGCCAGTACCTGGCCGGCGAACTCGAGCTCGAATTCACGCCGCAGGGCACCCTGGCCGAGAAGCTGCGCGCCGGCGGTGCCGGCATCCCGGCCTTCTTCACCAAGACCGGCGTCGGCACCCAGGTGGCCGAGGGCAAGGAACTGCGCGACTTCAACGGAGAGACCTACGTCATGGAGCATTCGCTGGTGCCCGACGTGGCGCTGGTCAAGGCCGACATCGCCGACAAGTCCGGCAACCTGCGCTTCCGGCTGACGGCGCGCAACTTCAATCCGGCCGCGGCGATGGCCGGCAAGGTCTGCATCGTCGAGGTCGAGAAGATCGTCGAGGTCGGCGAACTGGCCCCCGACGACATCCACCTGCCGGGCATCTACGTGCACCGCATCGTGCTCAACGCCGCGCCGGAGAAGCGCATCGAGAAGCGCACCGTGAGCGCGGCCGCGCCGGTCGATGCGGCCGCAGCCAAGGTCGAGGCCCAGGCCGCGATCGCCCATGCAGCAGCGGGAGCCGATGTGCCGGCGCCCGTCAAGAACCAAAGCAAAGGAGCCTGACATGCCCTGGACCCAGGATCAGATGGCCGCGCGCGCGGCCCAGGAACTCGAGGACGGCTTCTACGTCAACCTCGGCATCGGCATCCCGACGCTGGTCGCCAACTTCGTCGGCGACAAGGAAGTCTGGCTGCAGAGCGAGAACGGCATGCTCGGCATCGGCCCCTTCCCGACCGAGGACCAGGTCGACGCCGACCTCATCAACGCCGGCAAGCAGACCGTCACCACGCTGCCCGGCAGCGCCATCTTCGGCAGCCACGACAGCTTCGCGATGATCCGCGGCGGCAAGATCAACCTCTCGATCCTCGGCGCGATGCAGGTGAGCGAGAAGGGCGACCTGGCCAATTGGATGATCCCGGGCAAGATGGTCAAGGGCATGGGCGGCGCGATGGACCTGGTGGCCGGCGTCAAGCGCGTGATCGTGCTGATGGAGCACGTCGCGAAGAAGAAGGACGGCACCGAGGACCTGAAGATCCTCGAGCAATGCACCCTGCCGCTGACCGGCGTGGGCGTGGTCGACCGCATCGTCACCGACCTGGCGGTGCTCGACGTGGTGCCGGAGGGCCTGAAGGTGATCGAGCTGGCGCCGGGCGTCACCTTCGATGCGCTGCAGGCCAAGACGGGCCCGAAGCTCATCCAGTGAGGCGAAGCATCCGATAGCGACAAGGGCAGGCCCGTGCGAATGGGACCTGCCTTTTTTCATTGGGAGTCCATGCGATGAATGCAAGCGAGGCCCTGGACGGCATCTGGCGGCGCGCCGGCCTGCCGACCGAAGCACTGGCCCATGTGCGCCTGAGCGGTGCCGATCCGGTGCTGCCTTCTTCCTTCGCGGTCGGTGCGGCGGCGCAGAGCACCATCGCCGCCGCGGCCCTGGCCGCCTGCGAGCTGGGCCATGCGCGCGGCGCCCCGCGCCAGGAGGTGGCGGTCGACATGCTGCATGCGGCGCTGGAATGCACCGCCTGGTTCACCCTGGACGGCAAGATGCCCGAGATGTGGGATGCCTTCTCGGGCCTCTATCGTTGTGCCGACGGCGCGGTGCGCATCCATGCCAACTTCGCGCACCATCGCGACGGCGCGCTGCGCCTGCTGGGACTCGATCCGGCAGTGGCCCAGCGGGCCGATGCCGAGGCCGCGCTGCTGTCGTGGAAGGCCCTCGATTTCGAGGACGCCGCCGCGGCACGCGGGCTGGTCGCGACCGCGCTGCGCAGCTTCGAGCAATGGGATGCGACGCCGCAGGGCCAGGCGCTCGCAACGCAGCCGCTCTTCAGCATCGAGCGCATCGGCGATGCCGCGCCGCTGGCCTTGCCGCCGCTTGCGGCCGATGCGCTGCCGCTCAGCGGCGTGCGCGTTCTCGACCTCACGCGCATCCTGGCCGGGCCGGTCGGCGGACGGGCGCTCGCGGCCTACGGCGCCGACGTGATGCTGGTGAATTCACCGAAGCTGCCCAATATTGCGGCCATCGCCGACACCAGCCGCGGCAAGCTGTCGGCGCAGGTCGACCTGGGCATGGCCGAGGGCCGCGAGACGCTTCGCGTACTGCTCGGCGAGGCCCATGTCTTCATCCAGGGCTACCGGCCGGGCGGCCTGGCGGCGCTGGGCTTCGGGCCGGCCGATGCCGCGGCGATCCGGCCGGGCATCGTCTGCGTCTCGCTCAGCGCCTATGGCACGCAGGGGCCGTGGGCCCAGCGCCGCGGCTTCGATTCGCTGGTGCAGACCGCGATGGGCTTCAACCTCGCCGAAGGCCGCGCGGCCGGCGAGGGCAAGCCCAGGCCGCTGCCGATGCAGATCCTCGACGAGGCCACCGGCTATCTGATCGCCATGGGCGCCGCCGCCGCGCTCTGGCGGCAGCAGCGCGAGGGCGGCAGCTGGCTGGTGCAGGTCTCGCTGGCGCAGACCGGGCAATGGCTGCGCGGCTTCGATCGGGTCGAGGGCGGCCTGAAGACGCCGGTGCCCGATCGCTCGCCCTATGTGGAGACCAGCGCATCGGGCTTCGGCGAATTGGGCGGGCTGAGCCACAGCGCGCGGCTGTCGCGCACGCCGGCGTGCTGGAGCCGGCCATCGATGCCGCCGGGCAGTGCGCCGCCCGAGTGGCCGCTCCCGTGAAGGGCCGGGCCCGACCGGCGGCGGCTATACTCGTTGCCGCACCCGTCAATGGGGAGTAGCCGCTCTGCCTTCTCGGCAGAGGTTCGCGTCAACACACTTGGTCGTTCGACCATGGCGCGCACAGCTTCAAGCCTGGCAAGACTTTTGACTGCGCAGCCTCCCGGATCAAGGGCCGGGGAGGCCGCGTGGTCCTTGGTTCTTCGGCCCTGGAGTTGATTTTTTTCTCATGGAAGCATTCCTGGTCTCCACCGGCGTGGTCGCGCTCGGCGAAATGGGCGACAAGACGCAGTTGCTGGCGATGTTGCTGGCAGTGCGCTTCAAGCGGCCGATACCGATCATCCTGGGCATCCTCACCGCCACCTTGATCAACCATGCCGCGGCCGGCGCGGTGGGCGGGCTGGTGGCGACGCTGCTCGGCCCCGACGTGCTGCGCTGGGTGGTCGGCGTCTCCTTCATCGCGATGGCCGGCTGGATGATGATCCCCGACAAGCTCGACGCCGAAGAGAAGACGGCCGCCCGCTACGGCGTCTTCCTGACCACCGTCATCACCTTCTTCCTGGCCGAGATGGGCGACAAGACGCAGATCGCGACCGTGGCCCTGGCCGCGCGCTACCACGACCTGGTCTGGGTGGTCGCCGGCACCACGCTGGGCATGCTGATCGCCGACGTTCCCGCGGTCTTCGTCGGCGACAAGCTGGCGCAGAAGGTGCCGATGAAGCTGGTGCACGGCATCGCGGCCGCCATCTTCGCGGTGCTGGGGGTGCTGACGCTCTTCAATGTCGGGAATTTGTTCTGAGACATGCCGGGCCTTTGCGGGCCCGGCTGGTCCGTTACAACGACCGCATCAACCCCCCATCCACCCGAATGCTCTGCCCCGTGATGTAGGCCGCCTCGTCCGAGGCCAGGAAGGCGATCGTCGCGGCGATCTCCTCGCTCTTGCCATAGCGCTGCATCGGCACCGCCTGGCGGCGCTCTTGCGTCGCGGGCAGGCTGTCGATCCAGCCCGGCAGCACGTTGTTCATGCGCAGGTTGCTGGGCGCATAGCGGTCGGCGAAGAGCTTGGTGAAGGCCGCGAGCCCGGCGCGGAAGACGGCCGAGGTCGGGAACATGGCGCTGGGCTCCACTGCCCAGGCCGAGGAGATGTTGATGATGGCGCCGCTCTTCTGCTTCTCCATGACCGGCGTCACCAACCGGGTCGGCCGGATCACGTTGAGCAGGTAGACGTCCATGCCGGTGTGCCATTGCTCGTCGCTCAGGTCGAGCAACGGGCCCTTCGGGCCGTGCGCTGCGCCGTTCACCAGCACGTCGATGCGGCCCCAGCGGTCGAGCGTGGCCTGCACCAGGCGTTGCAGGTCGTCGCTGGACTGGTTCGAGCCGGTGATGCCGATGCCGCCCAGGCTCTTGCCCAGCGTTTCGCCCTTGCCGGACGAAGACATGACGGCGATGTCGAAGCCCTTCTCGGACAGCTTGACCGCGGCGGCGGCGCCCATGCCGCTTCCGCCACCGACGACCACCGCGACTTTCCTTTTCTGCTCGGACATTGTTCTTTCCCTTCTTCCTGATCGATGCATGGACAAGGAGCCGATTGTGAGCGCAGCGCTTCAGTCGTCCCGCGCCGGCGGCAGCAGCACATCGCGCTGCGCCGCCGCCGTCTCGCGCAGGAAATCCCAGGTCGCCTTCATGCGCGCCAGGTGCCGCGTCTCGGCCGGCACCGACATCCAGAAGCTGCGGGTGAAGTTGGCCTCGCGCGGTAGCACCTGGCGCAGCGACTTGTCGCGCTCGGCGATGAAGGCCGGCAGCACCGCGATGCCGGCGCCGGCCAGCGTGGCCTGGTGCTGGGCCAGGATGCTGGTGCTGCGCAGCGCGAAGGAATCGGGCCGGTACAACTCGTCCAGGTATTGCAACTCCTTGCTGAAGAGCAGGTCGTCCACGTAGCTGATGAAGGTGTGGCCGCGCAGGTCCTCGCGGCTGCGGATCTCGCCGTGCTTCGCCAGGTAGGGCTTGGACGCATAGAGGCGCAGCGCGTAGTCGGTGAGCTTGGTCACCACCACCGGTCCGCGCGCCGGGCGTTCGAGCGAGATCACGATGTCGGCCTCGCGCCGCGACAGGTGCACCAGGCGCGGCATCGCCAGCAGGTCGATCACCAGCTTCGGATGCTGGCGCGCGAAAAGGGCCAGCCGGGGCGCCAGCACGACGGTGCCGAAGCCCTCGGTGGCGCCGATGCGCACCAGCCCGCTCAAGCCTTCCTGCGAGACCGGCGCCGCGCTCTCGACGGCCAGGAAGGCGCTTTCCATCGATTCGACCTGCGGCTGCAGGCGCCGGCCGGCCTCGGTGAGCCGGTGGCCGTCGGCCTCGCGCGAGAACAGGGCGGTGCCGACCTGCTTCTCCAGCGCCTGGATGCGCCGCGCCACCGTGGTGTGGTCGACCGCCAGCCGCCGTGCCGCGCCGACCAGCGTGCCGGAGCGTGCCAACTCGAGGAAGAAGCGCAGGTTGTCCCAATCCATGATGTGCAATTATGCAGATCCCGGGTGCACTTTTGTCTATTGCCATGGCAAATCTGCAAAGCTAGCATCGCCCGCTGAATTCCTTTTTTTCAGGAGACGAGATTCCATGGACGCCACCACCACCCCCGCGACCCAGGTCGCCACCGTCAAGCTGCTGATCGGCGGCAAGTTCATCGAGTCGAAGACCACCGAGTGGCGCGACATCGTCAATCCGGCCACGCAGCAGGTGCTGGCCAAGGTGCCCTTCGCCACCGGCGCCGAGGTCGATGCGGCCGTGGCCTCGGCCAAGGACGCCTTCAAGACCTGGCGCAAGACGCCGATCGGCGCGCGCGCCCGCATCTTCCTGAAGTACCAGCAGCTGATCCGCGAGAACATGGCCGAGCTCGCTGCCATCCTCACCGCCGAGCAGGGCAAGACGCTGCCCGACGCCGAGGGCGACGTGTTCCGCGGCCTCGAGGTGGTGGAGCATGCCGCCGCCATCGGCAACCTGCAGCTGGGCGAGCTGGCCAACAACGTGGCCAATGGCGTCGACACCTACACGCTGCTGCAGCCGCTGGGCGTCTGCGCCGGCATCACGCCCTTCAACTTCCCCGCGATGATCCCGCTGTGGATGTTCCCGATGGCGATCGTCACCGGCAACACCTTCGTGCTGAAGCCCTCCGAGCAGGACCCGATGGTCACGATGCGCCTGTGCGAGCTGGCCCTCGAAGCCGGCATCCCGCCCGGCGTGCTCAACGTGGTGCACGGCGGCGAATCGGTGGTGAACGCGATCTGCGACCACAAGGACATCAAGGCGATCTCCTTCGTCGGCTCGACCAAGGTCGGCACCCACGTCTACAACCGCGCGACGCTCACCGGCAAGCGGGTGCAATGCATGATGGGCGCGAAGAACCACGCCATCGTCATGCCCGACGCCAACAAGGAGCAGACCCTCAATGCGCTGGCCGGCGCCAGCTTCGGCGCCGCGGGCCAGCGCTGCATGGCGGTGTCGGTGGCGGTGCTGGTCGGCGATGCCCGCAAGTGGGTGCCCGACTTGGTCGAGAAGGCCAAGACGCTGAAGATCGGTGCCGGCACCGAGAAGGGCGTCGACGTCGGCCCGCTGGTGTCCTGCGCCGCCTACGACCGGGTCAACGGCCTGATCGAACGCGGCGTGGCCGATGGCGCCACGCTGGCGCTGGACGGCCGCAAGCCGGTGGTGCCGGGATACGAGAAGGGCAACTTCGTCGGCCCGACCGTGTTCGCCGACGTCAAGCCCGGCATGACCATCTACGAACAGGAAATCTTCGGCCCGGTGCTGTGCGTGGCCAATGCCGAGACCATCGACGAGGCGATCGAGATGATCAACGCCAACCCGAACGGCAACGGCACCGCCATCTTCACCCAGTCGGGTGCGGCGGCGCGGCGCTTCCAGGAAGACATCGATGTCGGCCAGGTCGGCATCAACGTCCCGATCCCGGTGCCGGTGCCGATGTTCTCGTTCACGGGTTCGCGCGCCTCCAAGCTGGGCGACCTGGGGCCCTACGGCAAGCAGGTCATCATGTTCTACACGCAGACCAAGACAGTGACCGAGCGCTGGTTCGACGACAGCACGGTCTCGCACGGCGTCAACACCACAATTAGCTTGAAGTAACCCCCCAGCCTCGCTCACTTCGGGTGCTCGGGCACCCCCTGCTGGGGGCAATCCCTAGGGCCCGGCGGAGCCGGTTCCCTGGGATTTCTGGAAGGGGCAGAGTGCGTTCGATCGACTGGATTCAAGACTTAGACTGAGGCATGGACTTCGAACTCTCAGAGGAACAGCGCGCATTCGTGCAGAGCGCGCGCGAGTTCGCGCAGGCCGAATTCGCGCCCCATGCGGCGAAGTGGGACGCCGAGGCGATCTTCCCCAAGGAGGCCATCGCCAAGGCCGGCGAGCTGGGCTTCTGTGGCCTGTACTCGCCCGAAAGCATCGACGGGCTGAACCTGCCGCGGCTCGATGCGACCCTGGTCTTCGAGGAACTGGCGGCGGTCGATCCGTCGACCACCGCCTTCATCTCGATCCACAACATGGCGACCTGGATGCTCGGCACCTGGGGCACCGAAGCCGTGCGTGCGCGATGGGGCGCGGACCTCACCAGCGGCCGCAAGCTGGCTTCCTACTGCCTGACCGAGCCCGGCGCCGGCTCCGATGCCGGCTCGCTCAAGACCCGCGCCGAGCTGCAGGGGGCTGAATACGTCATCAACGGCGGCAAGGCCTTCATCTCCGGCGCCGGCTCGACCGACGTGCTGGTGCTGATGGCGCGCACCGGCGGCGGCGGCGCCAACGGGATCTCGGCCTTCGCGGTACCGGCCGACGCGCCCGGCATCAGCTACGGCAAGAAGGAACACAAGATGGGCTGGAACAGCCAGCCCACCCGCACCATCAGCTTCGACAACGTGCGGGTACCGGCCGAGAACCTGCTGGGCAGCGAAGGCGAGGGCTTCCGCATCGCGATGAAAGGCCTGGACGGCGGCCGCATCAACATCGCGACCTGCTCGGTCGGCGCGGCCCAGGGCGCGCTGGATGCGGCGCGCCGCTACCTGCACGAGCGCCAGCAATTCGGCAAGCCGCTCGCCAGCTTCCAGGCGCTGCAGTTCAAGCTGGCCGACATGGCGACCGAGCTGGTCGCGGCGCGGCAGATGGTGCGCCTGGCGGCCAGCAAGCTCGACGCCGGCGCGGCCGATGCCAGCACCTATTGCGCGATGGCCAAGCGCTTCGCGACCGACGTCGGCTTCCAGGTCTGCAACGATGCGCTGCAGTTGCATGGCGGCTACGGCTACCTGGCCGAATTCCCGCTGGAGCGGCTGGTGCGCGACGCGCGCGTGCACCAGATCCTCGAAGGCACCAACGAAATCATGCGCGTGATCGTCGCGCGCAAGCTGCTCGAAGGCGATAGCGACATCCGATGACCGATCCCGTAGTCCTGTTCGACGAAATCCAGACCCAGGGCGGCCGCCGCTTCGGCCATGCCACGCTCAATGCGCCGGCCTCGCTCAATTCGCTGTCGGTCGACATGGTGCGTCTGTTGACGCCGAAGCTGCGTGCCTGGGCGGCGGACGACGGCATCGTCGGCGTGCTGCTCGATGCGGCCGGCGAGAAGTCCTTCTGCGCCGGCGGCGACCTGCGCCAGCTCTACCAGACCCTGCTCGAATGCGGGCCCGCGCGCAACGAATACGCCGAGCGCTTCTTCGGCGAGGAATACGAGCTCGATCACCTGATCCACGTCTACCCCAAGCCCTTGCTGGCCTGGGGCCACGGCATCGTGATGGGCGGCGGCGTCGGGCTGATGTCGGGCGCCTCGCACCGGGTCGTGACCGCGCAGAGCCGGGTTGCGATGCCGGAGATCAGCATCGGCCTCTATCCGGACGTCGGCGGCAGCTGGTTCCTGCGCCGCATGCCGGGCCGGGTGGGGCTGTTCCTGGCACTGACCGCGGCACCGCTCAACGCCGCCGATGCGATCTTCTGCGGGCTGGCCGATCTCATGGTGCCGCAGGAGAACAAGGCCCGGGTCCTGACGGCCATCGCCGCCGCCGGATGGCGTGGCGAGACGGCTCACGACCGCGCCGAGCTGTCGCGGCTGCTGGCCCAAGCGGGCGAGGGCGCAGAGCTGCCGCCGTCCAAGGTGCGAGAGCATTTCGACAGCATCAACGCGCTGTTGGCCGGCGACGACCTGCACGACATCGCGCGGCGCCTGCGCGAACTGCAGAGCGACGACCCATGGCTGCAGAACGCGGCCAAGACCTTCATCAAGGGCGCGCCGAGTTCCGCAGCGCTGGCCTTTGCGCTCTGGCAGCGGGTGCATCGCATGTCGCTGGCAGAAGTCTTCAGGCTCGAATACCAGGCATCGCTGGGCTGCTGCGCCCACAAGGATTTCGCCGAAGGCATCCGTGCGCTGCTGGTCGACAAGGACCGCAACCCGAAGTGGAGCCCGGCCACGTTGGAAGAGATCACGCCGGCCTTCATCGAGGACCACCTGCGTGCGCGCGGGGCGATGCCGCCCCAGCTGGCCGCTCTCGCCTGAGCGCACGGCAAGCAGCAACCGATTCGAAACCGCAAGGAGACTCACGACATGAAGATCGCATTCATCGGCCTCGGCAATATGGGCGGCCCGATGGCCCTGAACCTGAAGAAGGCCGGCCACACGCTGAGCGCCTTCGACCTCTCGGCCGAAGCCTGCAGGAAGTTCGCGGCCGAAGGCCTCGCCATCGCGCCTTCGGCCGCCGCCACCGTGGCCGATGCCGAGGTCGTCATCAGCATGCTGCCGGCCAGCGCGCATGTCGAAGGCCTCTACCTGGGAAGCGAAGGCCTGCTGGAGAAGATTGCCAAGGGCACGCTGGTGATCGACAGCAGCACCATTGCCGCCGCCAGCTCGCGCAAGGTGGCGGAGGCGGCTGCCAAGCGGGGGATCGCGGTGATCGATGCGCCCGTCTCGGGCGGCACCGGCGGTGCGATTGCCGGCACCCTCACCTTCATGGTCGGTGGCTCGGCGGCCGATCTGGAACGCGCCCGGCCGCTGCTCGAGAAGATGGGCGCCAACATCTTCCACGCCGGCGAGGCCGGTGCCGGGCAGACCGCCAAGATCTGCAACAACATGCTGCTCGGCATCCTGATGATCGGCACGTCGGAAGCGATCGCGCTGGGCATCGCCAACGGGCTCGATCCGAAGGTGCTGTCGGAGATCATGCGGCGCAGCTCGGGCGGCAACTGGGCGCTGGAGAAATACAACCCGCTGCCGGGCGTGATGGAAGCTTCGCCTGCTTCGAAGGGCTATGCGGGTGGCTTCGGAACCGACCTGATGCTGAAGGACCTGGGGCTGGCGCAGGAGAATGCGACCGCGGTGCGGGCTTCGACGCCCCTGGGCGGGATGGCGCGCAATCTCTACGCCGCGCACAGCATCGCCGGGCATGGCGGGCTGGACTTTTCCAGCGTCATCAAGATGCTGCAGAAGGGCTGAGCCCCGATCGGGTGCGTGACGTTCAGCCTCCGGCGCTGCGCCTCGGCTTCCTGGTCGCTTTCTTCGTCTTCGCTGTCTTCTCGACTTCCCTGAAGGCCTCCTGGCTCGGCGCACCGGCCGCGCCCGGGGCCCGCATGCGCTCGCCGCTGCCATGGGCGATGCGTTCCTGCTTGGCATGGATGTTGGCGTAAAGGCCGGGCTTCTTCTTGGTTGCGCTCATCGCGGGCTCCATCGGTTGCAAAGGCCCGAGGGTGGTCGATTCATCGTCGGCCATCGCGCGCGAGGCGAGGCCTTTGCGCCGTAGGACGCGGCCGGCGAGAGCCGCGCGTGACGTCGTCGATCGGCTTCCTGGTGGTTCCTCCGGAGAGCGGCAGGGCCTTGGGCGCAGTAGCATCGACCGACTGCCGCCCGGTCGCGGCAGGCCGCCCGCTCGCTCACAAGATCAGGAGACCCCCGCATGACTCGTTCGCCCCGCTTCCGCCGCATTTCCCTCGCCCTAGTCGGCCTCGCCGTGGCATTCGCCGGCGCGTCCGCCTCGGCCCAGACCTGGCCCACCAAGCCGATCCGCCTGGTCGTGCCCTTTTCCCCCGGCGGCGCCAACGACCTGATGGCGCGGGCCGCGGCCGAGGGCGCATCGAAGGTGCTGGGCCAGCAGGTGATTGTCGACAACAAGCCGGGCGCCGGCACCACGCTGGGTGCCGAGATCGTCGCGAGGAGCGCGCCGGACGGCTACACCTTCCTGGTCAGCGCGGCGGGGGTGATCTCCAACAGCATGATCAAGCGCAAGATGCCCTACAAGGACGAGGACCTGGTGCCGGTCGCGATGATCGCGCTGGCGCCTTCGGTGGTGGTCGCGCCGGCTGGCGCGCCCTACAAGAACTTGAAGGAATTCGTCGAGGCCTCGAAGAAGTCGTCGACCGGCTTCCATTGGGGCACCGCCGGGACCGGCAGCACGCCGCACTTCGTCGAGGGCCTGCTGCAGACCAAGTACGGCGCCAAGCTCGACGTCGTTCCCTACAAGAGCGGGGCGGAGTCGATCACCGCGGTGCTGGGCAGCCAGATCGAAGCCACTTCCGAGGCCAGCATCGTGGTGCTGCCCTACATCAAGAGCGGCAAGCTGGTGGCGCTGGCCGACACCTGGACCCAGCGCATCTCCGCCTACCCCGACCTGACGACCGCGGTGGAGCAGGGTTTCCCGGACATCCAGATCGCGCACTGGGCCGGGGTGCATGCGCCGCGCGGCACGCCCGACGCGATCCTCGACAAGATGGCGGCGGCGGTCGATGCCGCGATGAAGGACCCGGCCATCTCGGCGCGGCTGAAGGCGGTGGGCATCGAGCCGATCGGCGGCACGCGCGCTTCGTTCATCAAGTTCACCGGCGAGGAGCGGGCCCGTCTGGGCGCGGTGGTGAAGGCCACCGGGATGGTGGAGGACTAAGCACCCCCCGAGCGGCTGCGCCGCTCCCCCAGTGCCGTCTTCGGCGCCGCCCGCTCAGATCTCGCGGCCCAGCCCCTGGGCACGCAGCAGCGCCTTCAGGCGGCGCACTTCGTGTTCCAGGTCGAGCACCAGCGCCGCCGCATCGAGCCCGATGCCGAAATCCCGTTCGAGCCGGCGCGCCTCCAAAGCGCTCTGCAGGTCGCCGCCATGGAAGCGCCAGTCGTCCGGGCGCTCGGCCGGTGTGCGCGATTCGATGATGCCGACCTGCACCAGCTGGACCACCCATTCGACTTCGGCGCCGCAGGCGTGGGCGAGTTCGCTCGCGGCGAGCGGGTGGGAGGAGGTCAGCGTCGCGGTGGTGATGGATACGGATGCCATGGTGCTCAGACTCCGAGGTGGCGGCGCGGATCGAAGGGCGCGGCCTTGGCGAGTTGTTCGTAGGCTGCGCGGGCGGCATCGGTGTCGGCCGGCGGCAGGGCGATCTCGAGCAGCAGGTAGAGATGCCCCGGCGGCTTGCCCGGCAGGCCGCGCTCCTTGAGGCGCAGCTTGAGTCCGTTGCGCGCATTGCGCGGCACCGTGACCTCCACCACGCCGCCGCCCGGCGTCGGTACCTTGACCTGCGCCCCCAGCGCGCCTTCGGTCGGCGTGATCGGCAGCGTCATGTAGAGGTCGCGGTCCTCGACGCGGTAGAGCTTGTGCGGCGCGATGCGCACCTCGAGGTAGAGGTCGCCTGGCGCTTCGCCGCCATGGCCCGGCATGCCCTGGCCGGCCAGGCGGATGAACTGGCCCGGATGCACGCCCGGCGGGATCTTCACGCTCAGGGTGCGGGTCTTCCACTCGGGCCGGCCCTGCGCGTCGATTTCCTGCGAACGCAGGCTGATCTCGCGCTCGGCGCCGTTCAGCGCGTCTTCCAGGGCGATCTCGATGGCCGCGTGATGGTCCTCGCCGCGCGCCCTGTAGTTGCGCCGCTCGGCCCCGCGCCGCTCGGCCGCGCCGAACATCGACGAGAAGAATTCGCTGAAGTCGGCATGATCGGCCGGACCCTGGTTCGGGCCCCGGTGGAACTCGAAGCCCTCGTCCCAGTTGGGCGGCGGCTGGAAGCTGCCATCGGGATTGCCGCCGCGCGCGACATGGTCGGCCAGCTGGTCGTAGGCGGCGCGCTTCTCCTTGTCGCGCAGCACGTCGTTGGCCTCGTTGACGTCGCGCATGCGCTGCTCGGCGTCGGGCTCCTTGCTGACGTCGGGGTGGTACTTGCGGGCCAGCTTGCGGTATGCCTTGCGGACTTCATCCTCGGAAGCCCCGCGCTCGAGGCCGAGCGTCTTGTAGTAGTCCTTGAAGTCCATCGCTGTGTCGATTCCGATTGAAGGGTGGGGTGTCTGTCTGTCAGGCGATCGCCGCAGGAGCAGCGCCACCTTCGACCTGCTGCATCAGCGGCCTGACGCGCCATGCCTGGGGATCCTGGCCACCCTGCCGTGGCTGCGGGTCGCGCTCGAAGCGAAGCGGCTGCGCATTGCCGAGCAGCGCCATGTCGAGCGGCACGCCCAGCAGCGCCGCCAGCACGTAGAGCGATCCGCCATGCGCAACCACCAGCACCGGCGCGGGCTGCGCCAGCGCGAACTCGAAGGCCGCGCGCTTGCGCTCCACGAACTCGGGCAGGGTCTCGCCGCCGGCCGGCTCGCAGGCCCAGTCGATGTGGGCCGACGAACTGCCGATCAGCTCGCCGAAATTGCGCTCGCGCAGACCCTCGTGCACCAGCGGCGCCAGCGCGTGCGGCGCCGAGACCGCATGGGCGGTGGTCAAGGCGCGCAGCACGTTGCTGCTGACGATGCTGCGGATCGGCTCGCCCGCCAGCACCTCGGCCGCACGCACCGCCTGCTGCACGCCCAGCGCGCTGAGCGGTTCCTCGACCGACTGGAAGATGCGCCGCGCATTGCATTCGGTCTGGCCGTGGCGCAGGAAGTAGAAGTGGTCGCAGGCCGGTGCCAGCGGCTGCGCGGCGGCGAGCGCCACCAGCTGCTGCAGGCCGGCGGGCGCGATGTGGGTGGAGTTGGCGGAACTGGTCGACATGGCTGTGGGCTTTGGTGAATTGGGGACTGGTGGCGGCTTTGCCAGCCCTAGAGCATCCATTCGATCGGCAGGACCTCCAGGATGTCCAGATACAGCCGCTTCATCGGCTTGGCCCCCGGCTCGGACGCATGGCGGGTCTCGCCCCCGGGGCCGGTCTCGATCCATTCGAGCTTGCCGTCGGCGCCGATCTGCACGCGGTAGGCATCCTGTGGGATGTGGGTCTGGAACATGCGCGACAGGTCGCCGGCCAGTTGCGGGCTGGCGATCAGCACGCCCATCTCGGTGTTGAGATGCGAGGAGCGCGGATCGAGGTTGAAGGAGCCGACGAAGATCCGCTCGCGGTCGACCGCGAAGGTCTTGGCATGCAGGCTGGCGGCCGAGCTGGCCTGGCTGCCGCCGCTGCCGGGGAGGCCTCGGCGCTGCGGGTCGGCATCGTCGCGGCTGGCGTCCTTGTCGGGCGGCGGCACGCCCATGCCGGGCTTCAGCTCATAGACCACGACGCCGCCCTTGAGCAGGTCCTCGCGGTATTTCGAATAGCCGGCGTGCACCGGCGCGACGTCGGTGGCGGCCAGCGAATTGGTCAGCACCACCACCTTGACGCCGCTTCGCGCCAGCTTCACCAGGTCGTCGGTGCCCTTGCGGCCGGGCACGAAATACGGCGACACCAGGTCGAGTTCGGTCTTGGGCTCGCCCATGCGGGCCAGCAGCTGCGGCAGCATCTGCAGGTCGCTGCGATCGGTGGGCTCCAGCACCTTGGCCGGATCGTCGTGCAGCACGCGCGCGTCGGTCCACTCGAAGGACAGGCCGCCGCGGCCCAACTCGCGGATCAGCGGCGTCTGGCGCACCGCGGCGATGTAGTGCTCGGCCTCGGGGTCGGCATGGACCTTTTCCCAGCGCTGCTGCAGCCGGGCACTGGCGTCCGGCCCGGGCTTGGGCAACAGGCTGGCGGCCGGATAGGCCGAGGCGCTGTTCCAGAACAGGTCGAACTCGTCCGACACCTCGCGCACCACCGGCCCGACGGCCAGCACGTCCAGGTCCTGGAAGCCCACTTCCATGTTGGCGCCGAAGTACTCGTCGCCGATGTTGCGCCCGCCGACGATCGCCACCTGGTTGTCGGCGGTGAAGGACTTGTTGTGCATGCGCCGGTTCACCCGCGAGAAATCGAGCGCGAAGTCGCCGGCCCGGAAGCCGCGGTTGGCGAAGGGATTGAACAGGCGGATCTCGATGTTGGGATGCGCATCGAGCGCGGCCAGCGTCGGATCGAGGCCGCTGGTGTTGGCATCGTCGAGCAGCAGCCTGACCCGCACCCCGCGCTCGGCGGCCTGCCAGACCGCCTCGAACATCAGCTGCCCGGTGGTGTCGCCGTGCCAGATGTAGTACTGGAGGTCGAGCGTGCGCTGCGCCTGGCGCGCCAGGCCGATGCGGGCGGCGAAGGCGTCCTCGGCGTTCTGCAGCGGATGGATGCCCGACTTGCCCGGATGGGCGGCGAGATCGGCGCGCAGGCTGCGCGCCAGCTCGGTGTCGTCGGTGTTGGTGAGCGCCCTGGATTCGGTGCGGCTGACCTGTCCCGGCAGGCTCGCGCAGCCGGCGAGGAACATTGCCAGCATGACGGCGGCAACGAAGGCGGTGCCACGCTGGCCCGGCCGGGCGGAGCGCTGCATGTCGGCGCGGGAAGGCATGTCGCGGGCTTTCCTTGTTCTTGTTCAGAGCTTGGGAATGCGCAGGGTCTTGCTGATCATCAGGGTGCCGGAGAGGCCGAACAGCAAGGCCAGCGGATGCAGCACCCAGGGGCCGATGTCCATGGCGCCGCCCCATGCAGTCGGGCCGATGCGCCCCTTCCAGGCGCCCAGCGCCAGCAGGCCGACCAGCACCACGCTGGTCGGGATCGGCGTGCCCTCGAAATACTTGACCTTGTCGGCGCCTTCGGAAAGCGCTTCGGCGGTGACGTTGTAGCGCGCCAGCCGGCTCACGCCGCAGCAGACGAAATAGATCAGGATCAGGCAGTCCCAGCCGCCCCGCATGCCGGCCGCGAAGCCCAGCGCGGCCGGCGCCACGCCGAAGGAGATCACGTCGGCCAGCGAGTCCAGTTCGCGCCCGAGCGCCGAATGGGTCTGGCGCCAGCGCGCGATGCGGCCGTCGAAGACGTCGAAGACGAAGGCGGCCGGTGCCAGCGCCGCCGCCCAGAGGAACTGCGCCAGCGACTGGCTGGCCATGTAGGCCATGGCGAGGAACACCGCGCCGACGCCGCAGGCCGCGTTGCCCAGGGTGAACACGTCGGCCAGGTGGAAGCCGCGGATCATCGAGAAGTGCTTGCGTGCTGGCGCGGAGGTGGGCGGCATGAATCGATCGGGGAACGGTGTTGCGCCAACCTTAGCGCAAGTGGATGCGGCGCGGTAGCAGCCGGGGCGCGGTCCTCGCCAGCCGGGACGCTGGCCACCGCAAGATGTCAGGCGGCCTGGCGGGCGTCTTCGAGGGCCTCGGCGATCTGCCCGAAGCGTTCGAGCAGCGAGGACGCCGCCGGGGTCTGCCTGACCCGCTCGCGCAAAACGGCCGGATCGTCGCCGCGCGAACGCAGATCGTCGGCCAGGTGGTCGACATAGCCGCGCATCACGTCGGCATCGAATTCGGGGTGGAACTGGACGCCCCAGGCGCGCGCGCCGATCCGGAAGGCGTGGGTGCGCTCGAAGCCGTTGCCCGCCAGCCGCACCGCGTCCGCGGGCAGGCGCAGGGCGCTCTGGGCATGGACCACATGGGCATCGAAGCGCGTAGGCAGGCCTTGCAGCAATGCGTCGTCGAAGGCCGCGGGCGCCAGCTCGACCTCGACGGTGCCGATCTCCATGCCGTCGGGATGATCGCCGGCCTCGCCGCCTAGCGCATCCGCCAGCAGCTGGTGGCCGAAGCAGATGCCGAGCACCGGCGTGCCCTCGGCGACCAGCCCGGCCAGCCATCGGCCGGTGGCTTCGCTCCAGGCGGCGCGGTGCGACACCATCGCATGCGAGCCGCTCACGATCGCGCCGGAGATGTCGCTGGCCGGGGGCAGGGCGTCGCCGCGGCGGGGATCGACGACCCGCAACGGCAGGCGGGTCGTGCCCAGGCCGGAGGCCATCCAGTGCTCGAAGTCGCCGCGGCGCTCGCGCAGCTGGGGAAAGGTGTCGCCGAGCTTGACGATGGCGAGCGGGCGTGCGGGCAGTTGAGGCATGCGCCGATGATGCCGCAAGCGCGCCGGGGGGGGCTGGCCCGCCGGCGCGTTGCCGGCGGCCGCCGCGCCTCAGGCCGGCAGCGCGTTGTCGTAGACCGCCTTGTGCGCCGCGAAGTTGGTCCAGAAGGAGCGCGGCGGCCGCTCGCCGAGCTTGTCGTCGAGCGCATCGAGGTGCGTGTGCCAGCCGCTGGCATGGCTCAGCAGCTGGGCGCGGTCGGGCAGGCGCTTGTGCGTGATCCGGAGCAGGGTCGAGCGCGCGCTTTCGGCGCTGAGCTCGAAGGTCACTTCGGACTCGGCCGGCCCGCCCTCGTCCCAGCTCATCGCGAGCAGGTGCGGCGGCTCGATGCGCAACAGGTGCGAAACGGCCAGGTGCGTCTCGTGGCAGGCGTTGGCGTCGGCCGGCGCACGCTCGCCGGACAGCTGCACATGATCGAAGCGCAGTTCGATCCGGCCGCCGGGCTTGTCCGCCATCGTTCCGCCGGCCAGCCATGCGGCACGCTTCTCGGGTTCGACCAGGAAGGCCCAGACCCGGTCGATCGGGGCGGACAGTACCCGCTCCACGTGAAGGACGCCGAGATGGTCGACGGTGGCGAGATTGCTCTTCATAGCTGCTCCTTGTGAGCCCCTGGATCGGGGCGGTTGGCGTCGCGCCGAAGCTCGCGCTCCAGCACATCGAGTCGTTGGTTCCAGAACTTCTTGTAGAACTCGAGCCACTGGTCGGCCTCGGCCAGCGCCTGGGCTTCGAGCCGGCAGACATGAGCGCGCCCCTGCACCGTGCGCGAGACCAGGCCGGCGCGCTCCAGTGCCTTGACATGCTTCGAAGCCCCCGCGAAGGACATGCGAAAGGGCGCGCCCAGCTCGCCGACGCTGCACTCGCCATGCGCCAGCAGGCGCAGCATGGTGCGCCGGGTGCTGTCGGAGAGGGCGTGGAAAACCGCGTCGAGGCGGGCGTCTTCAAGTTCAACCATGTGGTTGAATATAGCCGGGTCGCAGTCAACATTCAACCATTTGGTTGAATTATTTTTGGAGGGCCTGGATGGCTGCCGGAATCTGCCGAGCGGTCTCCCGCACCAGCTGCTGCCGCTCCGCCGGTTCGCGCCAGCGCAGCTTCAGGCCGCCTTCCCATTCGGGATGGCTGCGCGCCGGATGCGCGGCGCGCACCAGCTCGGCGAGGGCGCGCTGCGCTGCCGCATCCACCGGGTTGCCGCGCGCGGGCGTGATCCGTTCGAGGGCGGCGTGGCCGCGCTGCTCCAGCGCCAGCAGCAGCTGCAGCTGCCAGGCGGCGATGACCAGCAGCACCCGGTCCTCCACCGTCAGCTCGTGCAGGTCGCGCAGCCGGTTGGCCAGCTTGCGGCCCAGCGGCCCCCAGCCCTGCGACAACGCGCCGCCGATCGCCCCCCCCAGCGCTGCGCCGGCGCCCAGCGACAGGCCCGCCAGCGCCAGGTCCGCCACCACGCCGACCGCGGCCCCGACCGCGACGCCCTTGCCGAGCAGCAGGCCTGCGTCCTTCAGCGCCTCGGGATGGAAGAAGTCCATGCTCCATCGGCCCTCGACCAGCGGCAGCGGCGCCTCGTCGGCATCGCCTTCGCGGAAGGCTTGCAGGGCGAGCAGGTCGTCGGCGCAGCGCTGCGCCTTGTCGCAGACCAGCTTCTGCAGCTCGGCGACGATGCGCGCGCGATGCGTGGGATCGTCGAATTCGTCGGCCGGCACCGTGCGCCGCACGGCGCTCGCATCGACCAGCAGGTCGGCGATGCGCAGGCCTGCGGCCTCGCGCCGGCCGACGGCTTCGGCCTCGAGATGGGCGATGACCCGGTCCAGCTGCACGCGACGGTCGCGCAACAGGGTCGCCAGGTCGCGGTACAGCTCGCGCTCGGCCCCGACGAAGGGCGCGGCGGCGTCGAAGCGCACCACCGCGTGCAGGCCATAGGCCGAGAGCAACTCCTTCCAGGCCGACTCGCGGCTCGCTGCATGGCGCACGAAGTTCAGCACCGGCAGCACCGGCCGGGCGCAGGCATTGAGCAATTCGATCTCGGCGCGGAACTTGGGCAGAACCGGCTCGCGCGCGTCGATGACCAGGAAGGCGGCGTCGACCTCGAGCAGCGTGCGCAGCACCTTGGCTTCCTGCTCGAACACGCCGTGGGCCTCGGGGCCTTGCAGGAAGGCCCGTATGCGCTCGGGCGGGGTCAGCGAGCGGTCGAGCGCTTCCATGTGCTCGCGCAGCGCGATCGCGTCCTCCAGGCCCGGCGTGTCGAAGAAGCGGACGGCGGCGGTGCCGTCCACCTGCAGGTCGACCGACTCGACATGGCGGGTGGTGCCGGGGCGATCCGAGACCTCGCCGAAGTTCACCCGGCGGGTCAGCGTGCGCAGCAGCGAGGTCTTGCCGGCGTTTGCATGGCCGACGACCGCGATGCGGATGGAGGTCATGCCCGCCATTCAGAGACTTGTCGCGGGCTCATCCGCCGAAGCTCATTCCACGCCATGCGGCAATGCCTCCGCCGGCTGGTGTTCGACCATGAGTCCCGAAAGGCCGGCGTCCACCAGCCAGGCCTGCCAGCGCTGGCGGCCCGGATCGTCGGCGCCGCCCAGCAACTGCAGGCTGCAGCGGCCACTGAGCGACATCACCTCTCGCAGGAAGCGTTCGGTGCCGCGGTCGGGGCTCGATGCCGCACGGCAGGCGACCCGCACCTCGCGCGGCCGGATGCGGGCCAGCGTATCGAGCAATTCGCGTCGGGCAGCGGCGCTGCCATCGATGCGCAGGACCTGCGCGGCGGGAAGGCCTGGGTCGGTCGGCCAAGGCAATTCGTCCGGCAGTTCGAAGCCGATCGCGAAGGCGGCATCGCCGGTGTCCTGCGGCGACAGCTGCACGGTCCCTCGGGCTGCGCCGCGACCGGGATCGGCATCGACGATCCGCGGCGCTTCCATGGATTCGAAGCGTGCCAGCAGCTTGCGAAAGGCGGGCTGCGAAAGATCGGGCCGCAGCGCGCCACGGCGCAGGTGGATCATCGCGGCGCAGAGCAGGGCGAACAGCAGCCGCGGCAACAGGCCGTAGACCACCAGGCAGCCGGTGAGCCACAGCGCCCAGGCGCGCTGGCTGGACGCGGCGGCCAGCGGTGTCAGCACCGCCTGCGCGTCCGGCACCGGGAAGCCGAGCCAGCCGGGCGCGCGACCCAGCAAATCGACGCTGCGAACGAAGAAGGCCGGATCGAGGATGGTGGTTTCCCAATTCAGCGTGTAGTTGCGGAACGCCAGCGCGAAGAGCATGGCGGCCAGCACCACCGCGAAGGACAGCGTCCAGATCCCATGGCTGGCCAGGCCCAGCGCCCAGGGCAGCAGGCGCGCGCGTGCCAGCAGGCGGGTGAGGGCGCGCAGCAGCAGCGGCCCCTGTCCGTGCCGCCCGCCGGCAACACGCGCGGTCAGGGCCAGCCAGATCCAGCCGAAGGAAGCCTGGAATGAGCCTAGCGGCACGACCAGTCCGGCCAGCCACAGCAGCAGGGTGAAAAGGTGAAGCCCCAGCAGGCTGACCAGCGCTGCCACCACATTGATGCGCCGATCTCCGCCGAGCACGCTGCCGGCCAGTCCGAGACCGGCGAAGACGACTAGCGCCACCAGGCCGAGCAACACCCAGGGCGCCCAGGCCCTGGCGCGCGCCCATTCGTCCGCGAGCCCGATGCGCCGCGCCAGGATCCGCGCCCGCTCGGCGATGCGACCCTGCGCGTCCGGCGCGTGCGCCATGGCCTCGCGCACGGCCTGGCTGTCGTCGAGCGGGCCGCTGTCCTCGACCAGCGCCACCGCTTCAATGAAAGTCGCATCCTGGAACGAGGGGTGGCGAGCCACGGGGATCAACGGCGTCCTTCATGCGAGAGGCGGGCCCGGCTTGCCGGGGGAGCGCGAAATTATGCCCGCCGCGCTGTCGGCTCCCGCTCGTCAGGCGCCGCAAAATGCCAGCCGCGTGGGACGGCAAAAGGGCCGCCACTGGCGACCCCCTTGAACCCCGAAGATGAAATGAAATACGGCTACCGCCGCGACCGAGACGCTCAGCGCAGGCCGAAGAAGGACAGTACAGCGACCACGACCACGACCAGTCCGACGATATAGATGATGGAATTCACGATGGAATCTCCTTCTTGTTGAAGACCAGTCCAGTGTGGGAGACGGCCGGCGCGGCCGGTGTCGGCAACCGGAACCGGCGCCTGTAGGACTCGCGACTCAGGCGAGGGCAGTCTCCGGCGCGTCGAACTCGTCGTCATTGCCCAGGAAGCCGCCGCTCTGGTGCGCCCACAGCCGTGCATAGAGACCGCCCCGGGCCAGCAGCGTCGGGTGGTCGCCTTCCTCGACCACCCGGCCTTCGTCGAGCACGATCAGCCGGTCCATTGCCGCAATGGTCGACAGGCGGTGCGCGATCGCGATCACGGTCTTGCCTTCCATCAGCCGGTAGAGGCTGGCCTGGATCGCCGCCTCGACCTCTGAGTCGAGCGCGCTGGTGGCTTCGTCGAGCAGCAGGATCGGCGCGTCCTTCAGCATCACCCGCGCGATCGCGATCCGCTGGCGCTGCCCGCCGGACAGCTTGACGCCGCGCTCGCCCACATGGGCCTCGTAGCCGCGCCGGCCGTGGGCATCGCCCAGCGTCTCGATGAAGTCGTCGGCCTCGGCGCGCCGGGCCGCGGCGCGGATCGCCGTCGCGCTGGCGTCGGGCCGGCCATAGGCGATGTTGTCGGCCACCGAACGGTGCAGCAGCGAGGTGTCCTGCGTGACCATGCCGATATGCGCACGCAGGCTTTCCTGGGTGACCTGCGCGATGTCCTGCCCGTCGATCAGGATGCGGCCGCTTTCCAGGTCGTGGAAGCGCAGCAGCAGGTTGACCAGGGTCGACTTGCCGGCACCCGAACGGCCCACCAGGCCGATCTTCTCGCCCGGGCGCACCGTCAGCGTCAGCTCGTCGATCACCCGCCGGCCGCCATCGGCATAGCGGAAGCTGGCCTTCGAGAAGCGCACCTCGCCGCGCGGCACATCCAACTGGCGGGCCGCCGGCGCGTCGAGCACGGTGCGCGGGCGTGACAGGGTGTTCATGCCGTCCTGCACCGTGCCGATGTTCTCGAACAGCCCGGTCATCTCCCACATGATCCAGTGCGACATGCCCTGCAGGCGCAGCGCCATCGCGGTCGCGGCCGCCACCGCGCCGACGCCGACCGAACCCTGCGACCAGAGCCACAGCGCCATGCCGGCCATGCCGGCGGTGAGGCCCATGCTCAGCGTGTGGTTGACGATCTCGAAGGCGCTGACCAGGCGCATCTGGCCGTAGCCGGTCAGCATGAATTCCTTCATCGCGGCGCGGGCGAAGCCGGCCTCGCGCTGGGCATGCGAGAACAGCTTGACGGTGGCGATGTTGGTGTAGGCATCGGTGACCCGGCCGGTCATCAGCGCGCGCGCGTCGGCCTGCGCCTTGCCGACCTTGCCGAGGCGCGGCACGAAGAAGAAGAGGGCCGCGATGTAGCAGGCCAGCCAGATCACGAAGGGCAGCATCAGCTGCCGGTCGAGCACCGCGGCCAGCACGATCATGGTGGCGACGTAGACCCCCATCGCCACCAGCACGTCGGCCAGCACGAAGATGGTGTCCCGCACCGCCAGCGCCGTCTGCATCACCTTGGCCGTGATGCGGCCGGCAAACTCGTCCTGGTAGAAGGCCATGCTCTGGCCGAGCATCAGACGGTGGAAATTCCAGCGCAGCCGCATCGGCAGGTTGGCGGCCAGGGTCTGGTGCTTGACGATGGTCTGCAGCGCGACCACCACGATGCTGGCGACCAGCGCGACGCCGAGCCAGGCCAGCGTGCCGCCGCGCTCCTGCCAGAGCCGCTGCGGCGCCTGGCCGCCGAGCCAGTCGACGATGCGCCCGAGCATCGCGAAGAGCAGGGCCTCGAAGGCCGACATGATGGCGGTGAGCAGCGCCATCGCGCCGATCTTGCCGCGCAGGCCCTCGGTGCAGGCCCAGAGGAAACGCATCAGGCCGCGCGGCGGCAGGGAGGGCTCGCCCGGCGGATAGGGCGAGAGAAGTTTTTCGAAGAAGCGGAACAAACGGGCTGTCTCTTTAGGTGAGGCGCCACACTGTAGCGGCGCCGGCAGGCGCGCGCACCCCGAGGGGCATGGCAGCGGCGCTTTCCGGCGAATTTGCAGCCGAGGGCATTCGTGGTGGCGCGGTCCTATTCGCCGCTCAACTGCTCGCCGACGAAGTCGATGAAGCTGCGCAGCTTCGGCGCCATGTACTGGCGGCTGGTGTAGACAGCGAAGAGCGTCACAGGCGGTGCCGCAAACTCGGGCACCAGCCGGAGCAGCCGGCCGGCGGCGAGGTCCTCGTCGACCAGCCATTCGGGCAGGAAGGCCATGCCGATGCCGGCGCGCACCGCATGCAGGGTCAGCGTGGTGTCGTCCGACTTCAGCACCGGCTGCAGCCGCAGCGGTGCCTGCCGCCCGCCGGCGCCCTTCAGGGCCAGGCCCTCGATGCTGACGTAGCTCGGCACGATCGCATCCAGCTTCGCGAGTTCGCCCGGCGTCGCCGGCATGCCGCCGGCCCGCTCGATGCAGGCCGGCGCCGCGACCAGGTGGAACTGCAGGCGGCACAGGCGCCGAGCGATGAGGGCGGGCGAAGGCTCCTGCGTGGCGCGCAGCGCCAGGTCGTAGCCATCGGCGGCCAGATCGACTTTGCGGTTCTCCAGGTGCATGTCGATCAGCACCTCGGGAAAGCGCTCGCGATAGCCGGCCAGCACGCCGGCAAAGCGCGGGGTGGCGCACCACACCGGCGCGCTGACCCGCAGCTGGCCGCGCGGCGATTCGTTCTTGCGGCCGATCGCGTTCTCGGCTGCGTCGAGCAGGTCGAGCGCGCGCCGGCTCTGCTCGTACCAGGCTTCGCCGGCCTCGGTCAGGCTCAGGTGGCGGCTCGAGCGATGGAGCAGGCGCGCGCCCAGGGCCTTCTCGAGCTGCGCCACGTGCTTGCTGGCCATCGGCGCAGAGATCGATAGCCGGTCGGCCGCGCCGACGAAGCTGCCCGACTCCACCACTTCCCTGAAGACGCGAAGGCTGGTCAGCCGGTCCATCGAATGCTTTCCTGTGAAGAAATGAATCGATGAATCCTAGCCTATCGATTTCCTCAAGGGAAATCTCTAGACTGGGGCCAAAGGAGCATCTACATGACCAGCACCACGACATTGCCCACCTATTTCATCTCGCACGGCGGCGGCCCCTGGCCCTGGATGAAGAAGGAAATGGGCGGCACCTACGACCGGCTCGAAGCCGCGCTGGCCGACATGCCGCGCCAGATCGGCCGCAAGCCCGACGCCATCCTGATGGTGTCGGCGCACTGGGAGGAGCCCAGCTTCGCGGTCATGGGCAACCCGCGCCCGCCGATGATCTACGACTACGGCGGCTTCCCGGCCCATACCTACCAGGTTCACTACGACGCGCCCGGCTCGCCCGAGCTCGCACGCCGGGTGCAGGCGCTGGTCGAAGGTGCCGGCCTGCCGGCGAGCCTGGATCCCGAGAGGGGCTTCGACCACGGCACCTTCTCTCCGATGGTCGCGATCTATCCGAAGGCCGATGTGCCGGTGGTGCAGCTGTCGCTACGGCGCGGCCTCGATCCGGCCGAGCACCTGGCGTTGGGCCGCGCGATCGCGCCGCTGCGAGACGAGAACGTGCTGATCGTCGGCAGCGGTCTGAGCTATCACAACCTGCGCAATTTCGGACCGCAGGCGAGAGACGTGTCGAAGGCCTTCGACGACTGGCTCGATTCGGCGATGGTCCGGAGCACGCCGGCCCAGCGCGTCGAGCATCTCCTCGGATGGTCGGCCGCGCCGGCCGCGCGCATCGCCCATCCGCGGGAGGAGCACCTGCTGCCGCTGATGGTGGCGGTCGGCGCGGCCGAAGGCGAGGCCGGCGAGCGCATCTACCACGAGGACGCGTTCATGGGCGGCATTTCGGTGTCGAGCTTCCGCTTCGGGACTGCGGCGGCCTGAGGCGCCTGGAGGGCGGTGCAACCGACTTGCCGGCAGCGGTGGCATGCCCTCTTGGCGCAAGCCGAGCGCTAGACTGCAATTTCGCACTCGAAGCGGCCGGCGGGGCGACTTTCGTTATTTGTTCCGGCGATTTCGCAAAGAAAACAGGAGGCATTGCCATGGCGTCATCTTCTTTTTCCTGGTCTGCATCGACCGTATTCTGGGCGCTCGCTGCGAGCCTGGCGCTGACCCAGGCGCAGGCCCAGACGCCGCCACCGCCGCCGCCGGCTTCTGCGCATTCAGCGCCCTGCTCGGTCTGCGGCAGGGTCGAAGCCGTCCACAAGATCGGAAGCACCAGTTCCAGTTCGGGCGTGGGCGCCGTGGCCGGCGGCGTGGTCGGCGGTGTGCTCGGCCACCAGGTTGGCAACGGCCGGGGCCGCACCCTGGCCACCGTGGCCGGCGCCGCCGGGGGTGCCGCCGCCGGCAATGCCGTCGAGCGCAACCGCAATACGCAGGCGGTCTTCAGGGTCAGCGTCCGGATGCAGGATGGCTCGCTGCGCACGGTCGACACCCCGACCGCGCCGCATGTGGGCCAGTCGGTGACGGTCAAGGGAAACACGTTGAGGTAGCACCCCCTGGAAGGGGCCGGCTTGGCGGCCGGGATCGGTGGGCTTGCGTCGATCGCGCGCGGCGACAGGGAAATGCTGTTTCGCTGCCAGCACAAGAACGTTCCACATGGAAAACTGAACAAAGGTCCTTTTAAGGCCTTGGGATGAAAAAACCATGCTGGTGTGCGGGGTTTCTTTCTCCGAGGGAGCAGCTTGGAAGCGCCGCCTTCGAGCCTTCCTTGGACCCCCAATCCGGACACTCACAGGGGTCGATTTTTCTAGAATTTTCTGACGCCAGAGCGCTGCATTCCGTGGCGCTGGAAGAGAAAGTCAAGGGGGAAAGATCGTGCGAATTGCAGTCCTCGATGAAGACCCGGTCCAGCTTCAGCACACCATCGATGTGCTCACCCGCCATTGCGTGATCGACAACAGGCATGTCGACTGCATTCCGTTCGCCCGCGAGGACGCGCTGCGCCGGGTGCTGCGGCGCGAGACCTTCGACCTGCTGGTGCTCGATGCGCAATTGCCGCATGTCGGGGGCGATGACCTCGTGTCCTGGCTGCGCCGCGATCGCGGCAGCCAGGTACCCATCCTGATGCTGAGCTTCCGCAATTCCGAACTGGACGTGGCGAGCGCACTCGACCGCGGGGTCGACGACTATGTGTGCAAGCCCTTCAGGCCGATCGAACTGGCGGGGCGCTGCCGTCGGCTGCTGACCAAGGCGATCGCGCAGGCGGGCGGTGGCATCGAGCGAATGGGCGATTGGTCCTTCGATCACCGCGATCTGACGATCACTTTCTGCGGCAGGGGAGCCGAATCCGAGGTCCATACGTTGACCGATCGGGAATTTCGCCTGGCGCTGAGCCTCTTTCGCCGGGCCGGCCGGCCCATCTCGCGCAATCACCTGCTGGAGAGCGCCGGCTGGCCCGTCGAGGGCGGCACCACGCGGGTGCTCGACAACCATGTCTACCGCATCCGCCAGAAGCTCGACCTGCAGGCGCGCGGCGTGGTGCTCCAGGCCGTCTATGGCCAGGGCTATCGACTGAGCGTGCTGGCGGTCTGCGAAGGCCGGGACGGACGCAGCGACGGCGATTCGAAGGCAAGCGTCGCGCCCGGCACGAGCGCGACCTTCGCGACCGATGACGGCGCCGTCGACGGCCCGGACTTCGCGGCCGCGGCGCTGGCGGCCGAGTTCGGCTTCGGATGCCGCGTCGGCGCGGAGTCCGGCTTTCTCTCATTGCGTTGAGCGCGCGCCGCAGGCCTGCGCCGGGCCTGCGGCAAGTCGATCGGCCGATCAGCGAAACCAGCCGCGCATCGCCCGCTCGGCGCGCGCCAGCAGCCCGGCCGCCTGCAGCGTAGCGATGACCAGCGCCAGCAGGATCAGCAAGGCGCACAGCACCACCGGATCGCCCCAGGGCACCTCGCGCCAGTCGGCCAGGGTCCAGCTGGTGTCGTGCAGCGCAGCCGCGGCGATGATCGCGAAGCCGAAGACGATCTGCAGGATCGGGAAGGTCAGGCTCAACGCCAGCAGGATCGCCAGCAGCGCGAAGAAGCGCACCGGCTGGGTCGGCCCGAAAACCAGCAGCGCCAGCGCCGCGGCCAGCAACACGACGGCCATCACGCGCGGTATCTGCACGATCGACAGGAACAATCCGATGGCCAGCAGCGTCCAGCCGAAATGCAGCAGGCCGGCCGGCAATGCGCTGGCGCCGTCCTTGCCGGTCAGCAGGTATTGCAGTGCCACCAGCACCAGCCCGATCACCAGCATGCCGGCATGCATCGCGGCCGCGGTGCGCGACTGGTGGGTCAGGCCCTGCGCGACGTAGTGAAAGCCGAGCGATGGCAATCGCAGCGATGCGAAGAAGAGGCTCACCGGGCCGAGCTTCGCCGGCTTGGCCGCCAGCGTGCCCTGCGTGGTGGCCAGCGTGTGGGCGATGGTGCGGGTGAACAGGTCCGAGCCGGCCTGTTGTTCGAGCGTCTCGCTGGCGATCAAGCCCTCGCGCAGCCGGGCGGCCGCCTGCTCGGGCGTGAAGGGCGCCGCGGCCTGGCCCTGCGGGTTGCGCAGGTTGTCGACGAGTGCCTGGCCGGCGCCGAGCCGATCGGCACCCTCGGCCACGTCCTGGTTGACCGCCGCGCTCAGGACCAGCAGCTCTTCGCGCAGGATGCCGTAGTGCAGGCGCAGCGTGACGGCCTCGGCGCAAGCGGGCAGGGCGCTCGGCAGGTCCTGGTCCGCCTCGTCGAGGAAGGCCAGCTCGTTGCGCACCCGATCGGTCAGGCCGCGCTTGCGCCATTGCGTGTCGAGCTCGGCGCGCAGGATGTCGGATTCGACCGCGTCGACCGCCAGGTCGCGAATCGCCTCCGCGGCGCCGAAGCTGTTGCGAAAGTAGAAGCGCTGCAGCCGCTCCGGATTGAGCAGCACCTTCACCAGCCGCTCGCTGCCGTCGAGACGACCGTAGGTCCAGTCGTTGGCGCGCCATGAGCGCTTGTAGAAGGCGCCGAAATGCGCCAGCTGCAACCCGAGCAGCTTCTGCCTGGCTTCGTTGCGATCGCCCAGCGGGCTCGTCGAGTTGCCGCTGATCTGCACCAGCTCGATCAGCGTGTCGGAGCTCAGCACGTCGTGGTCGTTGAAGGAGAACTCGGCCACTTCCATCTGCAGCAGGGTGTAGAGGGTGTCGTGCGTGTCGGAGCCGCGCGCCAGCACCAGCGCCAGGTCGTCCAGCGATGCCGCGGTGGCGAGCTGCAATGGGCGCAGCCTGCCCCGGCCGCGCGCCATCTCGACCAGCAGGCGGGCGCGTTGCGCGGCGTTGCGCATCAGCGCGGCGATCTGGCAGGCCAGCATCGCGCAGCGCTCGCGCCGCTCGGGCGTCGCGACGAAGGCGAACATCGGCGGGATCGCCGATTGCATCCATCCGGCCAGCAGTTTCGGGTCCATGCCGCCGCGCTCCAGCTCGGCGGCCAGCGCGCGCAGCGCGTCGTCGGTGTGCTGGTTCCACACCGGCTGCTCGTCGAGACGCAGTTTCCAGATGGCGCCGACCAGTCCGCAGGCGTCGGTCCACCAGTCGGCGATCTCGCGCTGGAAGTCGCCCTGGGGCTGGCTCGCGGCGCTCTTGCGGGCGCGCAGGGCCTGCGGGTTCCAGCTGTCTCCGGGCGGGCGCGTCGCCGTGGCCGCCGGCTCGCTGGGAGCGACGTCGCCGTCGCTCCAGTCGGCATCGGCGGTCTTCGGTGCTGCGGCTGCGCGCGTGGAGCGCGGCTCGGCGGGCATGGGCGCCTGCGGCATGTCGGCGGCATAGTCGGCGAGCGACTGCATCATGCGCAGCAGGTCGAGCATCACCTTGGCACTGAACTCGACCGGGAACAGCCCCCATTCCCAGCCTGGCCCGCAGGCATTGACCGGCGCCTGCGCGTCGTCAGGCCATTCGAGCGGGATCCAGCCTTCCCAGGGCATTTGCGTGAAGAGCAGCTTCAGCGATTCGCGCCCCTGCTTGCCGATCGCGGCCAGCGCGCCGGCCAGGCTCGGGTCGCGCGATGCGGCGGCCGAGAGCGGCGCGAAGAGGAAGAGCTCGAAGGTGGTCGACAGCCGCCGCTTGCGATAGACGCTGTAGAGGTCGGCGGCCAGGTTACGCAGCATGGCGCTGCCATCGTCTTCCTTGAAGGCCTCGGCCAGCATCAGCACGCTGTCGCGGCGCATGCGCACGTTCTCGTTGTTCGACTCGATCTCCTGCAACTGGTCGGCGATGGTCTGCGACTGCGGAATGCCGATGACCCCGGCGGCCAGCACCTTGGCCAGGCTGGGCGGTGGCAGCTTCTCGTCCTGGCGCTGCCTGGGGTCGAAGGCCGGTCCGTCGCCCGGATCGGGGTTGATGTAGGCCATCACCCGGCGCACCCCGATGCTGCGCGGCATCGCGAAGATGGCGTCGCGCGCGCCGCGGAAGGGCTTGTTGTCGAGCACGCCGCCGTCGACCACGTAGCGCGGCAGGTCGAGCGTCTTCCGGTCCCTGGCCAGCTGGTAGTTGGTCAGGTGGGGGCCGGCATCGTCCTTGGTGACCAGCGAGGGCTCGAAGGCGAAGGGGAACGATGCGGTCGAGCGTGCGGCACGCGCCAGCCGCGGGATCACGTCCTTCGGGTCGGCGAAGTCGCTCGGCCCGTCCTGCTTGTGCTTGAAGCGGAAGTAGGCCCGGTAGTCGACGTCGTGCAGCGCCGAGCCGAGGTCGTCCACCCGGCGGCCCTGGTAGCCGGCCAGAAGCGTGGTGGTGAGCCGCAGGTCGATCGGCATCTCGCTCTCGCTGAACGCCGGCTTGCCGGCTGGCGCCAGCGACGCCAGCGCCCGTTGCAGCGCGGGCAGGAAGTATTCGTCGCCCTTGAGCAGCGATCCGGGGTTCTCGCCCAGCGGCGAACGCAGCAGGTCGGCGAAGGCGCCGGTCGCAAGCCAGGTCTCGCGCAGCTTGGAGAAGTCGCCGCCATAGAGCAGGGCCGTCGCCATCGCGGCGCCATTGACGCCGCCGGCGCTGGTGCCGCTGATCACGTCGACGCGCGCCGTGGTGCGCGTCATCGCCAGCAGTCCTCGGTAGACCGGATGCTGCTCGGTGACCAGGCGGAAGATCTCGTTGCTGACGCCGCCCATCCAGACCGCGAGGCTGACGCCCCCGTTCATGACCAGGGCCAGGCGCAGCTCTTCCCATTGGCCATCGCCGTTCGGATGCTTCTGCATGCTTCCTCCTCGATGCGCCGCCGAGTATGGAAGCAGCTCCGGCCGCCGGGAATACGCCCGCCGGCCTAAGCGGATTTGAGGAGGAGGAGGGCGGCGTGCGCCTAACCGAAAGTGAACGCGAAGGCTTCGGCCCCCGGGTCGAGGAACTCGATGTCGAAGCGGCGGTCCATGACCGGCCCCTGCTGCCGCACCAGCTGGTAGAGGCGCTGCGCGACGATGGTGCCATTGCCCTGCGCGTCGACGTCGACACCATGGTCGGCGCCCGGCGGCCTGCCGTCGATCAGCACCTTGAAGCGCACCGGCTTGCCGTCGGTGGCCGGGCCCAGCACCAGGTGCAGGTCGCGCGCATGGAACTGATAGCTGATGCCACCGCCGCGGCGGTCCAGCACTGCGCTCTCACCGCCGACCTTCCAGTCGCCGGCCAGCGCCCATTGGTTGGGCTTCAGCGTGGCCTGCGCGGCATAGCTGCGCTTGCGGTCGCGCGTGAGGCCGGCGGGCGAGGCGAAATTCTCGGCGCGCGCATAGCCGACGTAGGTCTCGGGCGATTGCATGTCGGCGTTGTCGCCGGCGGCCTGGACGCCGGTCGCGTCGAGCTGCACCGGGCCTGCCGCCACCGGGGCGCCACTGGCCTCGGCCAGCAGCTGCCGGATCACCTGCTCGGATCCGTCGTAGTCGCCTTCGCCGAAATGGTGGTAGCGGATGTTGCCGCGGGCATCGATGAAATAGTGGGCCGGCCAGTATTCGTTGTTGAAGGCGCGCCATATGGCGTAGTTGTTGTCGATGGCGACCGGGAAGTCGATCTTCAAATCCTGCACCGCCTTCCTGACGTTGCCGATGTCCTTCTCGAAGGCGAATTCCGGCGCGTGCACGCCGATGACCACCAGGCCCTTGTCCTTGTACTTCTCGGCCCAGGCGCGCACATAGGGCAGCGCATGCAGGCAATTGATGCAGGAATAGGTCCAGAAGTCGACCAGCACCACCTTGCCGCGCAACTGCGCGTTGGTCAGCGGCGGCGAGTTGAGCCATTGCACCGCGCCGTCGAGCGCAGGCGCCGGGCCTTCGATGGGCAGGGCCGGGGTCGTGGAAGCCGAGACCTTCATTGCGCTCGCGCCGCTCGCATCGCCGCTGGCGCTGGCGCTGGCGTTGCTCGTCGCAGCGACTGCTTCAGAACCCGCCGCGGCCCGTGCGGATCCGTTCGCGCCAGGATGCGCCGATGTCCGCACCCGGTCGACCAGCGCCTGCTCGATCCTGGAGCCGCCGGAGGACAGCGACAGCTGCGACAGCGCGCCGGTGTCCAGCCCCAGCGCGATGACGGCGACGCCGGCCAGCAGCGCCACGCCGATGCCGCGCCGGATCCACTCGCCGGCGCCCAGCGACCGCTTCATGGCCTTGAAGAGCCGTCCGCCCACCAGCAGTGCGCCCGCCAGCGATGTGGCCGCGCCGAGGGCGTAGGCAAGCAGCAGCAGCGAGGTCTGGGCACTGGCGCCATGGAGCGCCGCGCCGGTCAGCACCAGGCCGAGGATCGGGCCCGCGCAGGGCGCCCAGAGCAGGCCGGTGGCCACGCCCAGCAGCAGCGAAGGCCCGATCGACGATGCGGCGCCGCGCGCCGTGCCGCGAGCACCGTCCTGCGCCGCGCCGCGCGACGCTGCCTCCGACAGGCGCGAGCCCCATTCGACCAGCGGCCGGCTCGCATGCTCGGCCAGTTGGGGAAAGACCAGCATGAGCCCGCAGACGGCCATCAGCGCCAGCGCCGCCCAGCGGCCGTACTGGTTGGCCTGGACCGCCCAGCCGCCGCCCACCGCCGCGAGCGAAGCCACCGCCGCGAAGGTCAGCGCCATGCCCAGCAGCAGCGGCAGCCCGCTGCGCAGGAAGGGCTGCTCGCCGCGCGCGAACACGAAGGGAAGCACCGGCAGGATGCAGGGGCTGAGGATGGTCAGCACACCGCCGAGGTAGGCGACGAGGAAGAGGACCATGGTCGTTCCAGATGCTTGTCTTGCAGGCTCAGGCCGCGCTCGGCTTGAACTTCAGCGCCAGCCCGTTCATGCAATAGCGCAGGCCGGTCGGCTTCGGGCCGTCGTCGAAGACATGGCCCAGATGACCGCCGCACTGCGCGCAATGCACTTCGGTGCGGGTCATGCCGAAGGACCTGTCCTCGGTCTGGCCGACCGCCTTGGGCAGCGGCTGCCAGAAGCTGGGCCAGCCCGTCTTGCTGTCGAACTTCGTCTTCGAGGAGAAGGCATCCAGGCTGCAGCCGGCACAGGCGAAGATGCCCTCGCGGTGCTCGTCGTTCAGCGGGCTGGAAAAGGGGCGTTCGGTGCCTTCCTGGCGCAGCACCTCGAACTGCTGGGGCGTCAGCAGCTGGTGCCACTCCGCGTCGGTGTGGGTTACCGGAAAGCTGGCGGCCTGGGCGGCCGGCGCCGTGCGCGGGCTCCAGCCCAGCGCGGCGGCGATGGCGAGGCCCAGCGTCGAGCCACCTGCAAGAAGAGCGCTACGTCTTTGATTCCTCATGGCCATTCCTTTGTGTGCTGCGAGGCCATCGATGTCGATCGCCTGCGCCGTCGAATTATCCGGTCGGTCAGCGGACGAAATGTTCACGAAAACATAACGTTTGATGGCTGCCGCCGTGATCCCGTCAGGCGCGCGAAATGGCATTGCCTGAACGGATCGGCGAAGTCCTACGCCGGGCTGGCGGCCGGATGGCTAGGCTGACGGGCCGAGTTCCCGCACTGCTTCGAGGGGCTCATCGAACCGCCAAACCACACGACATCCATCACATGCATGCGCTGATAACGGGCGAGGCAACCCTGTCCTCGCTCCTGGCTCCCGACACCCTGGTCGGTGCGTTGATCTACCTGGTCCTCTTCATCCTCGGCGCGGCGATCCTGTCGCGCGGCCTGTCGCTCGCGGTGCACGAGGCCATGTCGCGCGGCAACCACCTCGACCGCACCACCATCGCGTTCGCGCAGCAACTGGCCTCGGCCTTGATCTGGGTGCTGGCGCTGATTCTTTATGCGCATCTCATCCCCTCGCTGCGCGCCATGGGCACCGCCTTGCTGGCCGGCGCCAGCGTCGCGTCGGTCGTGATCGGGCTGGCCGCGCAGAGCACGTTGGGCAACCTGGTGGCCGGCGTGGCCATCACGATCTACAGGCCGTTCCGCCTCGGCGACGTCCTGCAGGTGAGTGCGCCCAGCGGCACCGAGATCGGCGAGGTTCAGACCATCTCGCTGGGCTACACCACCTTGCGCGCCTGGGATGCACGTCTCATCGTGCTGCCGAACAGCGTCGCCGCCAGCCAGGTCACCATCAACCTCAGCGCCAATGCGACGCCCTATCCGATGAAGGTGCAGATCGGCGTCGGCCGCGAGGTCGACATCGACGCGGCCTGCCGGCGCGCGCTCGACATCGCAGCGCAGGCGCTGGGGCCGCAGGCGGTCGGTGCCTGCGTGCTGACGCGCATCGACGGCAGCACCGCGCAGCTCGAACTGCGCTTCAGGGCCGACCCGAGCCAGGGCATCGCCGCCACGCGATCGAAGCTGCTGGCGAGCCTGGCGGCGGGGTTCGCAGGCGATCCTGCCGGGGGTGCGGCGCCGGGACCGACCTTCGCATGACAAGGCGCGCCAGGACGTGGCGCAAACGCGCTCCTTCGCATTGATGAGAAAGCGTCGCGCCCCTGCATCGTGCTCATTTGCTGATCATTCTTGACTCATAGAGTCGCCGGTGCGCCCTCCGTGCCGCCGCGTCGGCGCCGCACGGCGCAGGGCTAGAGAAGGAGCTTCAAATGAAGACATTGATCAAGGGCGTGGCCATCGGCGCCTTCGCCGCCGTCGCCGGCCTCGGCGCGCTCGCCGCGAATGCGCAGACCGATGGGTCGGACTATCACCCGCTGCAGCTGAACTCGCCGCCGAGCGCCGACGTCGATGCAGGCGCGGTCGCTGCCGCCCACCCGACCGGCACGGAAGCCATCGGGCAATCGACCGGCGCGCCGATGATGACCTCGCAGCTCACGCGCGCAGAGGTGTATCAAGGCGCGGTCCAGGCGGCGCATCCGCTGCAGACAGAAGCGCTGGGGCAATCGACCGGCATGGCGGGCATCACATCGGGCCAGCCGCATTGAATTGACGCACCCCCCGAGCGGCTTCGCCGCTCCCCCCTCTCTACCGCCTTCGGCGGGGAGGGGGGCGCACCCTGCGGCCTGGCGAAGCCAGTTTCGCGGGTGCCCTGGAAGGGGCGGCCGGCTTCGCGGCCGCGGATCAGCCAGACGTTTTGCTGGCTTGTTCGAGAGAGCCCGGCAACACCCGTCTAATGCACTTGCCCGTTGAGATAGGGCTCGGGGTCGACGGCCACGCCCTGCTTGCGAATCTCGAAGTGCAGCTTGACGCGATCGGCGTCGCTGTTGCCCATCTCGGCAATCTTCTGGCCCTGGCGCACGACGTCCTTTTCCTTCACCAGGATGGTCTGGTTGTTGGCATAGGCGGTGAGGTAGGTGTCGTTGTGCTTGACGATCACCATGTTGCCGTAGCCCTTCAATTCACCGCCGACATAGACGACGCGGCTATCGGCTGCGGCGACGATCGGGTCGCCCATGTTGCCGGCGATGTCGAGGCCCTTGTTGCGCGCGCCGTCGAAGCCCGCGATGGTTCGGCCGTTGGCCGGACGGATGAAGAGCGCCTGCGGCTTGGG
>Ga0265327_10000841_pt1 | contig 45822 bp, 44 predicted proteins | sample 41621metaG_FD_202089 | JGI IMG/M metagenome (GOLD analysis project Ga0265327, IMG submission 202089) | Rhizosphere microbial communities from Carex aquatilis grown in University of Washington, Seatle, WA, United States - 4-16-21 metaG | ecosystem: Host-associated > Plants > Roots > Rhizosphere... | reverse complement strand
CGGCTGGCGCGTGCCCTGCTTCGTGCGCTGGCCCGGCCAGATCAAGCCCGGCACGGTGGTCAACGGCATCGTCTCGCACCAGGACTGGCTACCCACGCTGCTGGCCGCCGCCGGCGACGACAAGGTCAAGGACAAGCTGCTCACCGGCATGAAGGTCGGCGAGACCACCTACAAGGTCCACATCGACGGCTACAACATGCTGCCCTACCTGAAGGGCGAGGCGAAGGAAAGCCCGCGGGATTTCTTCTTCTACATCAGCGACGACGGCGACATCATGGCGGTGCGCATGAAGGACTGGAAGGTGGTGCTGATGGAGCAGCGCGCCAAGACCCTGCAATGCTGGTTCGAGCCCTTCGTGAAGTATCGCGCGCCGAAGATGTTCAACCTGCGGCGCGATCCCTTCGAGCGCGCGGACGAGAACTCCAACACCTACTGGGACTGGGTCATCTCGCACGCCTATGTCATCTATGCGATGCAGGGTGCGGTGGCGCACCAGATCGACGCCTTCAAGCGGTTCCCGCCACGGCAGAAGCCCGGCTCCTTCAACCTGGACGAGGTGATGCGCTCGCTGCAGGACGCCGGCGGCAGCGCGGGGCATTGAACAGGCACCCCCCGAGCGGCTTCGCCGCTCCCCCCTCTCTACCGCCTTCGGCGGGGAGGGGGGCGCACCCTACGGCCCGGCAGAGCCGGTTCCGTGGGTGCCCCGGAAGTGCGGCCGGCTTCGCGGCCGCTGAGCGACAAAGAGCCGAGATGAGCCGACTCGGCCGGGCGGGCCTCCTCAGGTGATGATCTTCAGCAGGCCGAGCATGCGCTCGAAGGTCTTGCCGTAGGGCGGCTGCAGCAGGCGGGTGCCTGCCAGCCTCGACTGGTGGAACACCGGCTTCTCCTTGCTGAAGGTGCGAAAGCCGTATTCGCCGTGGTAGGCGCCCATGCCGCTCGCTCCGACGCCGCCGAAGGGCAGTTCCTCCTGCCCGAAGTGCCAGATGCAGTCGTTGACCGTGACCCCGCCCGAGATCGTGCGCGCGAGCACGCGGTCGCGGTCGGCGGCGCTGTTGCCGAACCAGTAGAGCGCCAGCGGCCGGTCATGGCGGTTGATGAAGCCGATGACCTCGTCCAGCGCGTCGTAGGCCAGCACCGGCAGCAGCGGGCCGAAGATCTCCTCCTGCATGATCCGCATGTCCAGGCTGGCGTTCAGCACCAGCGTCGGGCCGAGCTTGCGCGTGGCATCGCGCGCCGCCGTGCCTTCGGGATGCAGCGGGATCAGCAGCGCGCCGAGCCGCTCGGCATCGTCGAGCAGGGCCTGCAGCCGCTCCAGGTGGCGCGTGCTGACGATGCCGGTGTAGTCGGGGTTGTCGGCGAGCGTCGGGTACTGGCGCAGCACCGCCCGGCGCATCGCGGCGACGAAGGCATCGACCGAGCCGCGCTGCACCGCCACGTAGTCCGGTGCGATGCAGGTCTGGCCGCTGTTGAAGAGCTTGCCCACCACCAGCTTCGGCGCGACCTGTTCGAGATCGGCATCGGCATTCACGATGGCCGGCGACTTGCCGCCCAGTTCGAGCGTGACCGGCGTGAGATTGGCGGCGGCTGCCACCGCCACATGGCGGCCGACGGCGGTCGAGCCGGTGAACAGCAGATGGTCGAAGGGCAGCCCGACGAAGGCGGTGCCGACATCGGCGCCGCCGGTGACCACGGTCATCTCCTCGGGCGCGAAGCTGTCGGCCACGGCCTGGCGCATCAATTCGGAGGCGCGCGGCGTCAGCTCCGACGGCTTGATCATCACCCGGTTGCCGGCCGCCAGCGCGGCGATCGCCGGGCCCATCGCCAGCTGGTAGGGGTAGTTCCAGGGACTCACCACGCCGACCACGCCCAGCGGCTGCGGCATGACCCGGTTGAAGCCGGGACGGAAGGCCAGCGAGGTCGGCGCGCTGCGCACCTTCATCCAGGCCTTCAGGTGGCGGCGCGCATGCTTGATGGCCGACTGCACCATCATGACGTCGGCCAGGCGCGTGACGTGCGCCGAGCGGTGGCCGAAGTCGGCGGAGGCAGCGACCTCGATCGCCGGCGCGATCCGCTCGGTCATCGCGAAGAGGCGATCGAGCCGGTCGATGCGGGTTGCATGCGAAGGGCTCATGTCGGCGGCGAAGGCCGCCCTCTGGCGATCGAAGCCTTCGCGCATGACCATCAGCTCGAGCTCCGGCGTGGGACGCAGGCCGGCATTCATGGCTTGCCGCCGGCAGCCTGCAGGCCGCTCACTCCAGCGACGGTGGCTGCGTCGGAATCGGTCTCGGCCTCGGCATAGGCGCGGCCGCCGGGTACCAGGGCCGAATGCTCGCGCTTCGATTGCAGCACCGGATAGAACATCTCGGTGAACCAGCGCTCCTTGCCGAAGATCAGGTCGTCCTGCAGGCCCACCTTGGCCGGGTACTGGCGAGTGATCTTGGCGCTGCCGAAGATCAGGTCCCAGATGAACAGCATGTTGCCGAAGTTGCCCTTGTAGTGGCCGACGCCGTCCTCGTTGGTCAGCGCGTGATGGGCCCAGTGGGTGGCCGGCGTCGAGATGGTGCGCTCCAGCACCCAGGCCAGCGGGCGCAGCGCCTTGATGCGGTAGAAGGGCGCGTCCCACGGCACCGCGCTGTGCGCGCCCATGATGATCGCCAGCTTCAGCACCACATACACCAGGTAGACATTGCCGAAGCCCAGGTAGATGAGCACGCCCGAGGCCCACAGGCCCGGCATCATCAGGTAGTAGAAGAAGTTGTTGCGGTAGGTGACGCGGATGCTCATGTAGTGCGCCGTGTGGTGCGCGCGGTGCAGCGGCCAGAGCAGCGGCGAGTGCGAGATGCGGTGCCACCAGTACTGGGTCATGTCGTCGGCGACCAGCAGGATCGCGCCCATGGCCCACCAGGGCAGCCCGGCCCAGGCATCGCGCTGCTCGGGCATCAGCCACGAGCAGATCTTGCCGGCCACCGCGAAGATGAAGGGCTGCGTGAAGGCCACCAGCGACACGAACATGAACAGTTCGAGCTTGGTGTCGTCGGGCGTGACGTTGAAGTCCTTGGGCTTGCGCGAGTAGATCTCGATCAGCGCGAAGACGAGGATGATCGCGACGAGCACGAGGTTCTGTATGAGGTTCACTGGCTTTGTCTCCGTGAGGTGGGTCGGCGCACTCTCGGCCAGTGGCCGGGTCTCCGTAGCCGCGATTGTTCCGCCCGCAAGGCATTGAGTCCAATGCATATTGATGCCGAAATCGATGCAGCAGACGCAATTCGCAGGTGGCCGGCTTGACGCCTCCGGCGCCCGAACCGAAGATGCGTCGCGTCCCAGGTCCAGGAGTTTCCAGATGCGCCTCTCATTGACCGCACTTGCCCTTGCCGCCCTCTTCCCTCTCGCCGTCCAGGCCCAGTCGAGGGTGCCGCCGATGCAGACCCAGGGCGACGTCAAGTACGTCTGCGGCGGCATCGGCTCGGGCGCATCGAACGCGATGCGCGCCGCCATGCGCAACCATCCGCTGTCGCTGATGTTCGTCAACGCGCAGGGCGAGTTCCTCGCGGCGGTGGCGGTCACGGTCAAGGGCGATGGCGGCGCCACCGTGCTGTCGGTGCCATCGTCCGGCGGTCCGATCTGCCTGATCGACCTGCCGAACGGCCGCTACAGCGTCACCGCCGAACCGCAGAACCACAAGGCCCAGACCCGCAGCGTCACGGTGGGCGGCGGCTCGCGCTCGCTCGAGTTCAGGTTCTAGCGGACGGCGGCGGCCCCACGTACGTGGCGCTAGGTAGGCGCCGGGATTGGCGGCCCGGCGGGGCGGGCCCACCATGGCGCAGCCCGGAATACCAGGAGTACCGCCCATGCCCGTGCCCGATTTCAGCGCGCTGGTCGCGAACCAGCGCACCTTCTTCCTCGAAGGCCACACCCGGCCGGCCGCCTGGCGGCGCGCCCAGCTCGAGGCGGTGAAGGCGCTCTTCACCGACCACCACGACGACCTGTGCGAGGCGCTCTGGCGCGACCTGCGCCGCAACCGCAACGACGCCGACCTGATGGACGTGGCCTATTGCGCCAAGGAGGCCGGCTATGCGCTGGAGCACCTCGACCAGTGGATGAAGCCGCTGCACGAGCCGATGCCGCTGGTGTTCGAGCCTGGCTACATCCGGGTCCAGCGCGACCCGCTGGGCGTGGCGCTGATCATCGGCGCCTGGAACGAGCCCTTCATGCTGATCTTCGGTCCGCTGGTGGCGGCGCTGGCCGCCGGCAACACGGCGGTGCTGAAGCCCTCCGAGATCGCCACCCATTGCGCCGCGGCTGCCGCGCGCCTGGTGCCGAAGTATTTCGATCCGCGCGCGGTCGCGGTGGCCGAGGGCGGCGTGCCGGAGACCACCGCCCTGCTGGCGCAGCAGTGGGACATGATCTTCTTCACCGGCAGCCCGCCGGTCGGCAGGATCGTGCACCAGGCGGCGGCCGCCCATCTCACGCCCTGCGTGCTGGAGCTGGGCGGCAAGAACCCGACCATCGTGCATGCCTCGGCCAACCTGAAGGTGGCGGCACGGCGCATCGCCTACGGCCGCTTCATCAATTCCGGACACATCTGCACCGCACCGGACCACGTGCTGGTCTGGCCCGAGGTCAAGGACGAACTGGTGGCCCAGCTGAAGGAAGCCATCCGCGAGTTCTACGGCGACGACCCGAAGGCCAGTCCCGACTATGGCCGCGTGATCAACCGGCGCAACTTCGACCGCCTGGCGGGGCTGATCGCCAGCGGCACGGCGGTGGCCGGCGGCGAGACCGATGCGGCCGAGCTCTACATCGCGCCGACGGTGCTGGTCGACGTGGCGGTCGACTCGCCCATCATGCAGGAGGAGGTCTTCGGGCCCATTCTTCCGGTGCTGGAGATCGCTTCGGTCGAGGCGGCCATCGAATGGGTCAATGCCCGGCCCAGCCCGCTGGGCCTCTACATCTTTGCCGAGGACGACCAGGTGGTCGAGCGGATCCTGTCGAGCACGCGTTCCGGCGATGCCGAGGTCAACGACTGCGCCATCCATCCGCTCTTTCCGGAGCTGCCCTTCGGCGGCGTCGGCAACTCGGGCATGGGCAAGTACCACGGGCGCTGGGGCTTCGAGGCCTTCAGCAACGCGCGCGGCGTGCTGCATCACAGCAGCCATGTCGACCCGGGCGTGCGCTATCCGCCCTATTCGGCGCACGAGCTGGAGCGGCCGCTGGTCAACCGGCTGATGCCCTGAATCGGCGCGCCTCAGATGCGGACTTCGATGCGCCCGCCCTGCTCGCGCACCTCGTAGATGCCGATCGCCTGCGTCGCCGGACCGCGCAGCACCGCGCCGGTCGCGACGTCGAAGCGCGAGCCGTCGAACTGCGACATCAGCGTGGTGCCGCCTTCCAGCAGGCCGCCGGACAGCGGATAGCCCTCGTAGAGGTCGTCGAAGGCATGGAGCTGCCCGGCGATGCGCGCGATGGCCACCCGCTGCTTCAGCTCCTCGACGTAGCAGCCGATGAGATCGTTGTCGCCCAGCTTCGCCGCGTCGGTCAGGGCGCGGAAGACCGGCGCGGTGCGCGTGCTTGCAGCATTCATGCAGGTGCTCCTCGAAAGCGCGTTGTCAGAACGGGTAGAGCGGAATCACGTCTTCCTTCTTCGCATCCAGCCGCAGCTCGCCGGGGGCGCCCTTCGGCACGATCGGCTTGCGCGGCAGGATCGGCGCGATGCGCTTGTAGCCCGAGCCCAGCGGCGCGCGCATGTCGGCATCGCCCTTGTGCGGCCAGTAGGACATGGCGCGCTCGGCCATCGCGGTGATCATCAGCGACGGATTCACGCCAGGGTTGGCCGGCATGACGCTGCCGTCGATCACGTGCAGGCCGGGGTAGCCGAAGACCCGCTGGTAGGGGTCGACCACGCCCTTGGCCGCCGTCTCGCCGATGGTGATGCCGCCGATGAAGTGCGCCGATGCGGTGCGGTTGATCACCTCGGTCCAGAGCGCGCTCTGCTCGCCGTGCATCTTCTTCGCCAGGCGGTCGGCGAAGGCCTCGACCACCGGGATGTGCACCTGCGGCGCCGGACCGCTGCCGTGGCGGCTGCGCAGCATGCCGTCCTTCCAGAAGACGTCGATCGAGGTGTCGGAGGTCTGCATGCACAGCAGCACCACCTGCCGTTCCGACCAGTGGCGCGCATCGAGCTTGTCCAGCACCTGGGCCGGATGCTCGACCAGCGACTTCAGCCAGCCCTGCACCGGATGCTTGTGCTCGCCGTGCTGGTGGTAGGTCATCGCGAAGGTCATCAGGTCGCTGCCCACGCCGTAGTACACCGGCTCGATGCTGGTCTGGTCGTCCGGCCAGACGCCGGAGGTGATGGCGACCGAGCCCGGCGTGATGTGGATCTTGTCGGGGTCTTCCTTCCAGTCGCCATAGGGCCGGGCGATCGACACCAGCTGCTCGGAGTTGGTCCGCGCGCGCTTGCCCAGCTCGTCGGACAGGCCCGCCAGGCTGCCGGTGTGCTTCATGTGATGCAGCAGCTTGGCCGAGCCGTAGGCATGCGCCGAGACGATCACCTGGGCCGCGGTGTAGCTGTGATGGTCGACCCCGGCGGCGCGCTGCATCCAGCCCGGGTGCCGCGCCTTGACCTCGTAGCCGCCGCCGGGCAGCGCATCGAGCTGGTAGACCTCCTGCAGCTCGTGCACCTGGGCGCCGTGCTTCTCGGCCAGGTAGAGGTAGTTGACCGTCAGCTTGTTCTTGGCGTTGTGGCCGCAGCCGATCATGCAGTTGCCGCAGTTGATGCAGCCCTTGCGCCGCGGCCCTTCGCCGCCGAAGTAGGGGTCGTCGGCCTCCACGCCCGGCGTGCCGAAATAGACGCCGACCGGCGCCTTGTTGTAGGTGTTGCCGCGCCCCATCTCGGCGGCGGTCTCGCGCATCAGGCGGTCGATCTGCGTGTCCGCATAGGGAATCGGAACCACGCCCAGCATGCGCCGCGCCTGGTCGACGCAGGGCGCCAGTTCCTCGGCCCAGTCGGTGATGCCCGACCACTCGGGCGCATCGAAGAACTTCTTCGGCGGCACATAGAGCGTCTGCGCATAGTGATGCGAGCCGCCGCCGACGCCGGCGCCGCACAGCACCAGCACGTCGTCGAGGAACTCGATGCGCTGGATGCCGTACATCTCGGCGCCCGGCAGCCAGGCGAACTTGCGCACGTCCCAGCTCGACTTGGGCACGTCCTCGTCCTTCCAGCGGCGGCCCGATTCGATGACCGCCACGCGGTAGCCCTTCTCGACCGCGCGCAGCGCCGACACGCTGCCGCCGAAGCCCGAGCCGATGATGATCACGTCGTAGTCGAAAGCGTTTGCGCTCATGGCTTCGTGCCTCTGGAAGTTGGGCGCTGCGGCGCCTCGTGGGCATCGCTTCCGCAGCGCGGCGATCTTGCGCTCGACCGCGCCGCGCCAGCTATCCCGGCGGCCACGCAGGCCACGTACGTGGCGCGGGCGGAGGGGCCTCAACGCCCCGTCAGCACCTCCGGATCGGGGCCGACGAAGTAGCGCACGACCACGCCCTTGGGATCGAAGTAGACGTAGAAGAGATAGGGCATGTTCTCCTGCTGCATGTGCCAGCTCCACACCACGCCGTCGAAGGATTCGACACGCGTGACCTGGTAGGGCTTGCCGTAGGTGCGCAGGATGTCGGCCTCGCGCCAGCTGCCGATGCGGATCGGGTTGTCCAGCATCGGCGAGGCGAGTTCGGAACGCACCGCGACCACCTGCCCGGCGGCGTTCAGGTCGACGTTGTTGACCTCGAAGCCCTCCGGCTCTCGCGAATACTGCAGGCGCTCGCCGCCGCCGGGCAGCGCATAGGTGGCAGTCGGCCGGCCCAGCTGCTGCAGGGCCTGGGCGCGCGTCGAGCCCAGGGCCAGGCGGGTCGGATCGCTTGCACAGGCCACCAGGCCCAAGGAAAGTGCCAGTGACAGGGCCGATGCCAGCTTGAACTTCGGCTGCGGGCGCATTGCTCTCATGGACGTCTCCCGGTGGCTCGGCTGTCATCCTAATGTCGCAAACCGCCGCCGGAGCCCACGTACGTGGCGGTAGGTAGGCGCCCGGATATTGCAGTACGCTCGACCGGTTCACGATCCAGGCGCGACCCATTCGCAAGGCCTGCCGCTGCCACGAGGCTGACGACGGCACTGCGGCTTCCAGCACGGAGCAACTTCCGCCATGACCCTCGATCCGGTGATCCTGTCGCGAATCCAGTTCGGCTTCGTCATCAGCTTCCACATCATCTTCCCGGCCTTCACCATCGGCCTGGCCGGCTGGCTGGCGACCATCGAAGGCGCTCGGCTGGCCACCGGCAACGCGCTCTACCGGCGCGTCTTCGACTTCTGGCTGCCGATCTTCGCGGTGTCCTTCGGCATGGGCGTGGTCACCGGCATCGTGATGGCCTTCCAGTTCGGCACCAACTGGGGCGTGCTGGCGGTCAAGACCGGATCCATCCAGGGGCCGCTGCTCGGCTACGAGGGCTTCACCGCCTTCATGCTCGAGGCCACCTTCTTCGGCGTGATGCTGCTCGGGCGCGACCGGGTGTCGCCGCGCTTCTATTTCTTCTCGTGCTGCATGGTGACGCTGGGCACCATGTTCTCGTCCTTCTGGATCCTGGCCAACAACAGCTGGATGCAGGTGCCGCTGGGCCACAGCATCGTCGACGGAAAGATCATCCCGGCCGACTGGGCCCAGATCGTCTTCGGGCCGGTGCAGATGGTGCGCTGGCCGCACATGCTGCTGGCCGCTCTCCTGACCAGCGCGATGTGCGTCTCGGCCACCGGCGCCTGGTACCTGCTGCGCGGCGTGCATCGCGCCGAAGGAAGCACCATGCTGCACTGGGGCCTGGGCTTCGTGGCGGTGGCGATCCCGGTGCAGCTCTTCTTCGGCCACCTGACCGGCGAATACGTGCTGAAGCACCAGCCGGCCAAGTTCGCCGCGATCGAGGCGCGCTGGAAGAACGAGCAACCCGCCAGCGAGACGCTGATCGCCATTCCCGACGAGGCCGCCGAACGCAACCTCTATGCGATCTCGGTGCCGAAGCTGGGCAGCCTGATCGCCTCGGGCAATCTCACCGCGCCCGAGGTCGGCCTCGAATCCTTCCCGCGCGAGGACCGCCCGCCGGTGCTGATCCCCTTCTTCGCCTTTCGCCTGATGGTCGGCATGGGCCTCTTGATGCTGGCCATCTCCTGGGTCGGCAACCTGCTGCGCTGGCGCGGCCGGCTCGCGTCGTCGCGCTGGTTCCTCTGGTGCACCTTCCTGTCCTTCCCGAGCGGCTTCGTGGCGATCCTCACCGGCTGGTACACGGCGGAGGTCGGACGCCAGCCCTGGGTGGTCTACGGGCTGCTGCGCACCCGCGACGCGGTCACGCCGGCACTCACCACGCACGACGTGCTGAGCTCGCTGGTGGTCTACGTGGTGGTGTACTGGCTCTTCGTGTCCTTCGGCATCTACTACATCTACAAGCTGCTGCGCGACGGGCCGCGCGGCGAGCCGAAGGCCACCGGCAGCGTCACCGGCAGCCGGCCGCTGGCGATCGCCGCACGCACCGAGACGGTGGCCGACCTATGAACACGAACCTGCCCAGCGACCTGGCCCTGTTCTGGGCCGGCGTGATCGGCTTCTCGATCCTGCTCTACGTCATCCTCGACGGCTTCGACCTCGGGGTCGGCATCCTGTTCGGCAGCACCGCCGACGAGGAACACCGCCTGCGCATGATGAACACCATCGCGCCGTTCTGGGACGGCAACGAGACATGGCTGGTGATCATCGGCGCCGGCCTGTTCGCGACCTTCCCGGTGGTCTATGCGGTGTTCATGGGCGCCTTCTACCTGCCGGTGCTGCTGCTGCTGGTGGGGCTGATCTTTCGCGGCATCGCCTTCGAGTTCCGCTTTCGCAGCCAGCGCATGCGCTGGCTCTGGGACTGGGGCTTCTTCCTCGGCTCGGCGGTGGTCGCCTTCGTGCAGGGCGCGGCGGTCGGCGCGCTGATGCGCGGCGTGCCGGTGGCCAACGAGCAGTTCGCCGGCACCTCCTTCGAATGGCTGCATCCCTTCTCGGTGCTGACCGGCATCGGGCTGGTCTTCGGCTATGCACTGCTCGGTGCCGGCTGGATCGTGCTGAAGAGCGAAGGCGAGTTGCGCAACTGGGCCCGCAGGCGCATCCCGTGGCTGGCGCTCGCGGTCTTCGTCGCGCTGGGACTGGCTTTCACCGTGTCGCTGACCGTCGATGCCGGCGCGGTGGCGCAGAGCCACCTGCGCGACCGTCCCTGGGGCTGGGCCTTCCCGGCGCTGTCGATCGCAGCGCTCGCCGGTGTGGTGCTCAGCGCGCGCCGCGGCGTGCGCGACGGCGTGCCCTTCCTGCTGACGGTGCTGTTCATCGTGTCCGCCTACCTGGCGCTCGGCGTCATGTGGTGGCCGTACATGGTGCCCTACGCGATCACCGTGGCCAGCGCGGCGGCGCCGGAGGAGTCGCTGCGCTTCCTGTTCTACGGCGGCGTGGTGGTGCTGCCGGTGATCCTCATCTACACCTGCGGGGTCTACTGGGTTTTTCGCGGCAAGGTGCAGCGGGGGTATGAGTAAGCACCCCCCGCGCGGCATGGCCTGCTAGGTCTTCGGCCTGATGACGAAGCGCTGCTCGTCCTCCGTGCCGCCGGTCCTGCCCTGCAGCGCGTATTCGCCGTGTTGCTGGATCAGCTTGGCGACCAGGCCGGTCCATCCGGTCTGGTGGCTGGCGCCGAGGCCGGCGCCGTCGTCGCCGTTGAAATATTCATAGAAGAGCACCAGGTCGCGCCAGTGCGGGTCGGTATTGAACTTCTCGTAGCGGCCGTTCGAGGGCCGCCTGCCGTTCTCGTCGCGCAGGAAGGTGCTGATGAGCCGCGCCGAGAGATCGGTGGTCACCTGCCACAGCGTGAGCGCATGGCCGCTGCCCGCCGGGTCGACCACCTTGAAGTCGTCGCCCAGGAAGTAGTGATGCTTCTGCAGCGCCTCGATCAGCAGGAAATTGATCGGGAACCACACCGGCCCGCGCCAGTTCGAGTTGCCGCCGAACATGCCGCTGGTCGACTCCGCCGGCTCGTAGTCCAGCACGAAGGTCTGGCCCTCGATGTCCATCACGCAGGGCCGGCTGGCGTGGGTCTTCGACACCGACCGGATGCCGTGCGGCCCCAGCATGTGCGATTCGTCCAGCACCGACTCGAGCAGGCGCGCGAGGCGATCCGAATCGACGATGGCCAGGCGCGTGCGCTCGTGCACGCCGGTGTGGGTGATGTCGGCCAGGTGGCCCAGCAGTTCCGGCCGGTTGTCGACGAACCACTGGTAGCGCCGGTCGTAGTCGCCGAGCCGCTGCAGCATGTCGCGCTCTCCGACCGCGATCGCCAGCAGCGGCACCAGGCCCGCGATGGTGAAGCCGTCGACCGGAAAGCGCCGCCCGTCCGGTAGCAGCAGCACGTCGAAGTAGTAGCCGTGCTCCTCGTCCCAGAGGCCGCCGGTGCTGCGCCCGATCCGGTTGAGCGCATCGCCGATGTAGACGAAGTGCTCGAAGAACTTGGTCGCCAGGTCTTCATAGGTCGGGTTCTCGAAGGCCAGCACCAGCGCGATGTTGAGCATGTTGAGGCAGTAGGTCGCCATCCAGCTGGTGCCGTCGGCCTGCTCCAGGTGGCCGCCGCCGGGCAGGCCCTTGCTGCGGTCGAAGGCGCCGATGTTGTCCAGGCCCAGGAAGCCCCCTTCGAAGAGGTTGTTGCCCTCCTCGTCCTTGCGGTTGACCCACCAGGTGAAGTTGATCAGCAGCTTGCGGAAGATCCGCTCCAGGAAGGCGGTGTCCAGCCGGCCGGTCATCTTCTGCTCGATCTGGCAGATGCGGATCGCGGCCCAGGCGTGCACCGGCGGATTGACGTCGCTGAAGTTCCATTCGTAGGCCGGTATCTGGCCGTTCGGATGCATGTACCACTCGCGGGTGAGCAGCAGCAGCTGGTCCTTGGCGAAGTCGGCATCGATCATCGCGAAGGCGACGCAATGGAAGGCGGTGTCCCAGGCGGCGAACCACGGGTATTCCCATTTGTCGGGCATCGACAGCACGTCGCCGGTGGCCAGGTGCATCCATTCGTGGTTGCGGCCGTCCCAGCGTTGCCCGGGCGGCGCCGGCTGCAGCTTGTCGCCCTGCAGCCAGTGGGCCACGACGTAGTGGTAGTACTGCTTGCTCCACAGCATGCCGGCGAAGGCCTGGCGCTGCACCAGGCGCATGTCCGGCGGCAGCTCGAAGGGCGTGATGCGCTGGTAGAAGGCATCGGCTTCCTCGATGCGGCGCTCGAACATCGCGTCGAAGGCGGGGCCCAGCGCATCGGGCAAGTCGCGCCGGTTCGACAGGCGCAGCCGGATCTCGCAGCGCTCGCCCGGTGCCACCGTACGCAGGTACAGGGGCGCGGCCTTGGTGCCGACGTCGGCGCGATTCACCGCATCGAGCCGGCCGTGCACCACGAAGTCGTCGAAGGCGTCCTTGGCGAAGCCGGCCGGCGCCTGGCCCCAGAGCCGGGCCATATTGCTTTCGTTGTCGGTGAAGAGCAGGTCGTCGCACGGCTGGTAGTAGAGCCAGTAGGTACCTAGTTCCGCATGGGTCGCGGCCAGCAGCTGCGGCAGCGCCGGGTCGGGCGCGATGCGCGGCTTGGGCTTGCGGCCGGACCAGGACCAGTCGTTGCGCATCCACAGCGTCGGCAGCAGGTGCAGCGGCGCTGTCTCGGGCCCGCGGTTGAAGGCGCCGATGCGGATCAGGATGTCGTCAGGTCCGGCCTTGGCGTATTCGACGAAGACGTCGAAGTAGCGGTCCTCGTCGAAGATGCCGGTGTCGAGCAGTTCGAATTCAGGGTCGTGGCGGGTGCGCCGGCGGTTCTCCTCCAGGAGCCGCGCATACGGGAAGGCCTGCTGCGGGTACTTGTAGAGGTACTTCATGTAGGCGTGGCTCGGCAGGTTGTCGAGATAGAAGTAGTACTCCTTCACGTCCTCGCCGTGGTTGCCCTCGTCGCCGGTCAGGCCGAACATGCGCTCCTTCAGGATCGGGTCGGCGCCGTTCCAGAGCGCCAGCGCGAAGCACAGATGCTGCTGGTCGTCGGAGATGCCGGCAATGCCGTCCTCGCCCCAGCGATAGGCCCGCGAACGCGCCTGGTCGTGGGGGAAGCTCTCCCAGGCCTTGCCGTCGGCGCTGTAGTCCTCGCGCACCGTGCCCCACTGGCGCTCGCTGACGTAAGGGCCGAAGCGGCGCCACGGCACCTGCTTCTCGCGCGCCTGCGCCAGGCGCTCTTCCTCTTCGGTCGGTGCGGATGGATCGCTCACGGCTCGCTTCCTTCTGTCTGGGCCCGGGCCGCTGCTTTTACCGCTCGGCGGCACGCCCGTCAAAGACTTGTCATGACCGGCGAGTCAACTGCCAGGCCGGCAACGAACCCGATCGATTCCTGCCACTGCAAGCGGTTCTGCAGGACAATCCCGCAGGTTTGCGCCGCACGCTCCAAGCTCGATTGCTTCCCATCCAACCCGGAGGAACATCATGTCGCTCAACGGAAAGATCGCCATCGTCACCGGTGGCAACAGCGGGATCGGCAAGGCCATCGCGCTGGGCCTCGCCAGGGCCGGTGCCAGCATCGTGATCGACTACGTCGCCGATCCCGCCGCCACCGACGAACTCGAACAAGAGATCACCAAGCTCGGCGACCGCTCCATCGGCGTCGAGGCCGACGTCAGCAAGGTCGACGAACTGCAGCGCCTGGTCGACGCGGCCGTGTCCAGCTTCGGACGGGTCGACATCATGGTCAACAACGCCGGCGTCGAGACCCGGACCTCGGTGCTCGACACCACCGAGGCGCAGTACGAGAAGGTGCTGAACATCAACCTCAAGAGCGCCTTCTTCGGCACCCAGTTCGCGGCCCGGCAGATGATCAAGCAGGGCGGCGGCGGCCGCATCATCAACATCAGCTCGGTGCACGAGGACTGGCCGATGCCGGGCAACACCGCCTACTGCCTGTCCAAGGGCGGCATGCGCATGCTGACCCGCACCGCCGGCGTCGAGCTCGCGCCGCACGGCATCTGCGTGGTGGGCGTCGGGCCGGGCGCGGTGGCCACGCCGATCAATCTCTCGACCATGCAGGACCCGACGCTGCTGGACAAGCTCGACAAGGCCATCCCGATCGGCCGCATGGCGCAGCCGGAAGAGATCGCCAGCGTGGTGGTCTTCCTGGCCGGCGACGGCGCCAGCTACGTGACCGCCACGACGGTTTTCGCCGACGGCGGCATCATGCAGAGCAGCCCCGGGCTGTAGCGCCGCCATGGACGCGCGCTACGACGTCATCGTCATCGGCAGCGGCGCCGGCGGCGGCACGCTGGCGCACCGGCTGGCGCCATCGGGCAAGAAGGTGCTGGTGCTGGAGCGCGGCGACTGGCTGCCGCGCGAGGCCGCCAACTGGAACGTGACGGACGTCTTCGCCGACAACCGGTATATCTCGCCGGATACCTGGTACCTGCCCAACGGGCACGCCTTCCAGCCGCAGGTGCACTACTTCGTCGGCGGCGCGACCAAGATGTACGGCGCGGCGCTCTACCGGCTGCGCAAGGAGGACTTCGGCGAGATGCGGCACCACGACGGCATCTCGCCGGCCTGGCCGATCGGCTACGACGAGCTGGAGCCCTACTACACCCAGGCCGAGCAGCTCTACCAGGTGCATGGCGAGCGCGGCAGCGATCCGACCGAGCCGCCGGCCAGCGCGCCCTACCCGGCGCCGCCGGTCTCCAGCGAACCGCGCATCGCCAAGCTCGCCGCCGACCTGAAGGCGGCCGGCTACAAGCCCTTCCCGGCGCCCTCGGCGGTGATGATGGACGAGGCCGACATGGCCGCAAGCCGCTGCATCCGCTGCCAGACCTGCGACGGCTTCCCCTGCCTGCTGCATGCCAAGTGCGATGCCGAGGTGATCGCGGTGCGGCCGGCGCTGGCGCATGCCAACGTCACGCTGATGCGCAATGCGCGAGCGCTGAAGCTCGAATCCGACGGCGGCCGGGTCAGCGCCGTGATCGCCGAGGTGGACGGCGTGCCGCGTCGCTTCGAGGCCGACATCGTGGTGGTCGCCTGCGGCGCCGCCAATTCGGCCGCGCTGCTGCTGCGCTCGGCCAGCGAGGCCCATCCCGACGGGCTGGCCAACGGCTCGGGACAGGTGGGACGCAACTACATGTTCCACAACAGCCAGGCGGTGCTGGCCCTGTCGCTGACGCCCAACGACACCATGTTCCAGAAGACGCTGGCGCTCAACGACTTCTATTTCGGGATGGACGGCTTCGACTATCCGATGGGCAACATCCAGATGATCGGCAAGACCCTGGGCGGCATGTACCGCGCCGAGAAGGCCCTGCTGACCGCGCTGGTGCCCGACCGGGCGCTGGCCGAGGTAGCCCGCCATGCGGTCGACTTCTGGCTCACCACCGAGGACCTGCCCGACCCGAACAACCGCGTCACCGTCGACAGCCAGGACCGGCTCACGCTCGCCTACACGCCCAACAACCAGGAGGCCAAGCGGCAGCTCTACGAGAAGCTGCGCTCGATGCTGTCCCATCTCGGCTTCCATTCGCATCACCTGCTGGGCCACAACGTCTACATGCGCAGCGACATCGAGCTCGCGGGCTGCGCGCACCAGGCCGGCACCTGCCGCTTCGGCGACGATCCGGCCAGCTCGGTGCTCGACCGCGACTGCAAGGCGCATGAGCTCGACAACCTCTACGTGGTCGACACCAGCTTCTTCCCGAGCATCGGCGCGGTGAACCCCTCGCTCACCGCCATCGCCAACGCGCTGCGGGTGGGCGACCACCTGCTGCGGCGGCTCGGCTGAGCCGTGGCGGCGCGCGCCAGCCGCTTCGAGGTCGGCGTCCTCTACGTCGCCGGCGTGGTGCAGGGCCTCGCGCTGGTGAGCTTCCCGGCGGCCAGCGCCATCCTCACCAGCCCGAGCGGCTTCGCGCTCTCGGGCACGCAGTTCGGCCTGATGTTCCTGCCGCAGGTGCTGCTGGCAATCGCCGCATCTGCCTTCGGTTCGCGGCTGGCGGCCCGGCTTGGATTGCGCGGCGTGCTGCTGCTGGGCCTGGTCGGCGACCTGGCCGCGATGGCGCTGCTCGCGGCCAGCCAGCTGTGGATCGGCGCGCCGGCCGCCTTCGTGCTGCTGTGCATCGCCACCGGCGCGCTGGGCATCGGCTTCGGCGCGACGGTGATGGCGCTGAACACGCTGGTCGAGGGATTCTTCGCGGACAACGCCGATGGCGCGGTGCTGCTGCTCAATGCGCTGCTGGGCGTCGGCACCGCGCTGGCGCCGCTGCTGGTGGCGCTCTTTACCGGCCTGGGCCTCTGGTGGGGCCTGCCGGCATCGATGGTGCTGCTGATCGCCCTGCTGATCGTCGCGGTGCTGCGCGCCCCGCTGCGCCTGCCCTACCAGGCCAGCGGCGGCGCCGATGCCGGCCGGATGCCGGCGCGCTTCTGGCTCTATGCGGCGGCGGTGCTGCTCTACGGCGTGGCGGAGACATTGAGCGGCAATTGGGGAACGCTCTACCTCTCGACCCAGCGCGGCGTGCAGGCGCGCGACGCATCCTTCGCGCTCACCGCCTTCTGGCTGGCCGTGACACTCGGGCGCCTCTTGATCGCCTTCCTGCAGAAGCGGGTGCCGGCGCGCTGGATCTACCTGGCGCTGCCGCTGCTGCTGGCGCTTGCTTTCATGTTCGTGGCACGGGTGGATGGACCGCTCGCAGGCATCGGCGGCTTCGCGGCGGTCGGCCTGGCCTGCTCGGCCTTCCTGCCGCTGAGCATCAGCTTCGCCGGCAGCGAGATGCCGAGCCGCGCGGCCACCATGTCGGGCGCGTTGATCGCCATCTACCAGGTCGGCTATGGCGTCGCGGCCTTCGGGGTCGGGCCGCTGCGCCGGCTGGGCAACCTGGAATATTCGAGCATCTTCTCGATGGGCGGCGCGGTCGCCATCGCGCTGGCGCTGGTGGCACTGGCGCTGGTGCGGCATCCGGCGCACAGGGGCTAGAGTCGTGGCCTGCTCCCGTTCGAACCCATGATGCGATTCCCGATCTTCATCTCGCTGCGCGGCTGGCGGCCCGACTGGCTGTCGCGCGACCTGGTCGCCGGCCTGATGCTCGCGGCCATCGCCATCCCCGGCCAGCTGGCCACCGCGCGGCTCGCCGGCATGCCGCCGGAGACCGGCCTCTACGCCTTCGCCGCCGGCTCGATCGCCTTCGCGGCCTTCGGCGCGAACCGCTTCATGTCGGTGGCGGCCGACTCCACCATCGCGCCGATCTTCGCCGGCGGCCTCGCCTCGATCGCGCTGGGCAGCAACCTGGGCTACGCCCAGCTGGCCAGCCTGCTGGCGCTGATGGTCGGCACGGTGCTGGTGGCGGTCGGGCTGCTGCGGGCCGGCTGGCTGGCGACGCTGCTGTCGGTGCCGGTCACGACCGGCTTCCTGGCCGGCATCGCGGTGCACATCGTGGTCGGCGAGCTGCCGACCCTGCTCGGGGTGCCGGGCGAGGCCGGCCATGTGCTGATGCGCCTGGTCCATGCGCTGCAGCAGATTCCGCATGCCAATCCATATGCGCTGGCGCTCGGCCTGGGCGTGCTGGCGACGACGATGGCCTGCTCGCGCATCAGCGCGCGCATTCCCGGCGCGCTGATCGGGCTGGTGGCGGCCGGCGTCGCGGTCGCGCTGTTCCACCTGCAGTCGCGCGGAGTGAGCCTGCTGGGCGCGCTGTCGGTGCCGCTGCCGCGCATCGAGGCGCCCGCCTGGCCGGGCATCGGCGGCTTCAGCCGGCTGCTGCAGCTGGCGCTGGTGGTGGCGATGGTCTGCATCATGCAGACGGCCGCGGTGGCCAGCACCTTCCCATCCGACGACGACCGGCCCGATGACGTCAGCCGCGATTTCGCCGCGGTGGGCGCCGGCAGCCTGCTGGCCGGGCTCGTCGGCTCGTTCGCGGTCGATGCCAGCCCGCCGAGCACGGCGATCGTGCGCGAGTCGGGCGGTCGCTCGCAGGTGGCCGCACTCGCGGCGGTGGCGCTGGTGGTGCTGCTGGCGGCGCTGGCCTCCGGGCTGATGGCCTATGTGCCGCATGCGGCGCTGTCGGGCATCCTGGTCTACATCGCGCTGCGCATTTTCCGCGTCGACCAGATGCGCCAGATCCAGCGCCGCGGCGGCAGCGAGATCCTGCTGGTGCTGGCCAGCGCGGCGCTGGTCGTGCTGCTGCCGATCGAGACCGGCATGCTGCTGGCGATCGTCATGTCCTTCGTGCACAGCCTCTACGTGGTGGCGCGGCCGTCCTGCGTCGAACTGGCGCGGGTGCCGGGCAGCACCGTCTGGTGGCCGCCGGCGCCCGGCGCGCCGGGCGAGCACCTGGCGGGCGTGCTGGTGGTCGCGCCGGGTGCGCCGCTCAACTTCACCAACGCCGAGCACATCTGCGCCTACATCGGCGCGGCCATCGCGCGGCAGCGGCAGCCGGTCCGCCTGCTGGTGATCGAGGCCACCGGCATCATCGACATCGACTACACCGGCTCGCAGCGGATGCGGCGAATGGTCGGCGACCTGGCGAAGGACGGCACCACGGTCGCGATCGCGCGCCTCTCGGCCGGCCGCGCGCAGGCCCAGGCGCAGCGTACCGGGCTGATCGACACGATCGGGGCCGACCGGGTCTTCATGTCGGTGGAGGATGCGGTGCGCAAGCTGGCGCCGGATGCGCTCGCGTCCGCGCACGCGGCGGCCGGGCCGGCGGCTTCAATGGCTGCAACGGCCACTGCAGCTGCAGCCGCCTCGTCGACCGGCACCGCCAGCAGCGGCTAGCCGCAGCCCGGCCCGGTTCCGGCGGCCAGCGCCGCGAGCTGCCTTGCGATCGCATCCGCGGCCCGCTCGGTCAGGCGTTGCGCGCCCTGCGCGAGCGCGTCCATGCCGGGCGCCAGCTGCTCGCTGCCCGACCAGCGGCAGATGCTGGCGTCCGCGCCGCCATCGGTGCGCCGCACCGACCAGTTCAGGTCGACGTCGATGCGCCGGTCGAGGACCGCGTCGAAGGACTGCACCTGCAGGAAGATGCGCCAGGCCGGCTGGTCCGGCGGCCGGCCCGACACGGTCGAGTTGATCGCGCCGAGCTGCCCCGCGACACGGTTGGCCAGCGCATCGCGCAGCTCGTACTGGAAGGAGGAGGCCCAGCGGTAGTCCTCCAGCACCTCGACCCTCGCGCTGGTCTCGGCATCGGCCTTGCGCACCACCAGTTGCGGCCGGGCCAGGCGCTGCGGCAGCGCCAGCGGGGCGAATTCGACGAACATCGGCGACTTGCCGCCGACGGTCGCGGCGGCCGGTGCGGCCGGCTGCCCGGGCGCAGCCAGCGAATAGAAGCGGACCGGCGCGCTGGCACATCCGCCGAGGACCATCAGGGCAGCGAGACACAGGCCTGGCAGCGCCGCCCGGCGCGCGAAGCTCCTCATCGTCGGCCCCTTCACGGCTTCTGCTCCGGCTTGCCGCGCAGCAGCGCTTCGGGATGCCGCTCGAGGTAGTCGCTCAGCACGCTGATCGACGCCGCGGCGCGGGTCAGCTCCTGCAGGGTCTGGCGCGCGTCCTGCTGCAACGGGGAGTTGTCGGCCAGGGTCTGCTGCGCGGTCGTCAGCGTCTTGCGCGCGTCCTGCAGCGCCGCTGCGATCTGCGGCGTCAGCTGGGTGTTGACGCCGCGCGTGGTCACCTCTAGCGCGCTCAGGGCCTTGTCGAGGCCGGCCATCGTCTTGCGCATGTCGCTCGCCAGGTCGGCGAAGGGGATCTTGTTGATCTTGGCCGCCACCTCCTGCACCTGGGTCTGCAGCTCGTCCAGGCTGTTGGGCACCGTCGGCACCAGCCAGGGGTCCTTGCTGGTGTCGATGCGGATCGACTTCTCCTTGGGGAACAGGTCGAGCGAGACGAAGAGCTGCCCGGTCAGCAGGCTGCCGGTGCGCAGCTGCGCCCGCAGGCCCAGGTCGATCAGCTGCTGCACCCGCGCCTGCCGGGTCGCCGGCGTCTCCGGATCTTCCAGGGTGCCGTTGGCGCGGCGCAGCCGGTCCGGATAGATGGTCGCGCCCACCGGCATCAGGATGCGATGCCCGACCGGATCGAACTCGACCCCGATCGACCTGACCTCGCCGATCACGATGCCGCGGAACTCCACCGGCGCGCCCACCGACAGGCCGCGGATCGACTGGTCGAAGTTCATCAATATCGCTTGCGGCGGTCCGTCCGGCGGCCGCATCGCGGTGGTCTCGTCGGCGGCCAGCAGGAAGGGCGCGTCGCCCTTCGCCTCGGGGCCGACGCCCTCGTCGGGCGCGTCGAAGGCGATGCCGCCGAGCACGATGGTGGCGAGCGACTGGGTACGCAAGGTCAGGCCGCTGGCGTTGAGCTGCAGGTCGACGCCGCTGGCATGCCAGAAGCGGGTGTTGGCGCCGACGTACTGGTCGTAGGGCGCGTTGATGAAGACGCGCAGCGTCACGCCCCTGCCGCCGCGATCGAGGTCGTAGGTCACGACCTGGCCGACGCGGATGTGGCGGAAGTAGACCGGCGAGCCGAAGTCCAGCGAACCGATGTCCTTCGCATGCAGCACGAACTGCCGCCCGACCGCGCCGCGCAGCACGATCGGGGGTACCTCGAGCCCGGTGAACTCGCGGCTCGATTCCTTCGAGACGCCGGCATCGACGCCGATGTAGGGCCCCGACAGCAGCGTGCCCAGCCCCGAGATGCCCGAGGTGTCGAGCCGCGGCTTGACCACCCACCAGCGCGTGTCGGCCGCGGTGAAGCTGGCGGCCTCTTTGTTGAGCTGCAGCACCAGGCGCACGTGGTCGCGGTCCTCGGCCAGCGTGATGGTCTTGACCATGCCGATCTGCACGTCCTTGTAGCGCACCGTGGTCTTGCCCGCCTCCAGCCCGGAGGCGGTCTCGAAGGTCACGGTGACCTCGGGCCCGCGGTCCCAGAGGATCTTCGCGACCAGCGTGATGCCGACGAGCGCGGCGACGATCGGGATCAGCCAGATCAGCGAGGGCAGCCAGTCGCGGCGCTTGCGGATGCTGGCGTCGTCGAGGTCGTCGGGCAGGGGTTCGGAGCCGGTGTGGTCGTCGGTCATGGAGGGTCGCTCTTCGGAGATTTGTCGTCGTCGTCCCAGGTCAGGCGCGGATCGAAGCTGATCGAGGACAACATGGTCAGCACCACCACCGCCGCGAAGGCGGCGATGCCGGCCGCGGCGGAGATCACAGCCAGCCCCTGCAGCCGCACCAGCCCGGCGAGCAGCGAGACCACGAAGACATCGAGCATCGACCAGCGTCCGATGACCTCGAGAACCCGGTAGAGCCTGGCTCGATCCTGGCGGCGCCAGGGGCTGCGGCGCTGGGCGAGCACGACCAGCAGGAACAGCGCCGCCAGCTTGAACAGCGGCACCAGGAAGCTGGCAGTGAAGACCAGCGCCGCGAGCTCGTAGGAGCCCGACACCCAGAAATAGATGATGCCGCTCATGATGGTGTCGCGCTCGGTGCCGAGCAGGCTCTGCGTGATCATCACCGGCAGCAGGTTGGCCGGCAGGTACATCAGCGTGGCGGCGATCAGGAAGGCCCAGGTACGGCGCAGGCTGTCCGGCTTGCGGGTGCGCAGCCGGGTGCCGCAGCGCCCGCAGGGCTCGCCGTCGTGCGCATGCATCCAGGCAGTGCCGCAATGGTGGCATTCGCGCAGGCCGATCGAGGCTGCGGTGCGGAAGCGCCGCGGCCGGCCGATGGCCTCGACCGCGGCGCGCGGCGCCGGCAGCAGCGGCGGGCGCATCGCCGCCTGGGCGCTGGGCGGATCCGCGGCCAGCGGCAGCAGCGCATCGGCACCCCGCACCTGACGGCTTTCGTCGACATCGAAGGCCATCTGCCAGAAGGCGCGCGGATTGAAGGAGATGACCTTGGTCAGCAGCACCGTCAGCACCGCGAAGGCCCACAGCGCCGGCCCGGCGATCACGGTGGCGAAGGCGGTGAGCTTGACGATCGCGACCAGCACGCCGAGCAGGAAGACCTCGATCATTCCCCAGGGCCGCAGGCTCTGCAGCAGCCGCACCAGGAGCGCGAAGCCCGGTGGCCGGACGCCGCGCCCGAGCGGCACCAGCAAGTAGCACAGCACCGCGAGCTGCATCAAGGGGAAGAGCAGCGTGGTGGCCAGCACCAGCATCGACACGATGCCCATCCCCTCGCCGCCCAGCACGATCACCGCGCCCACCAGCGTGGTCTGGCTGTGCAGGCCGCGCAGCTCGATCTCGACGATCGGGAAGCAGTTGGCGATCGCGAACAGCACCAGGCTGGCCAGCGCCAGCGGCAGCATCTGCTGCCTCTGGCTGCCGCGATGGCGCTCGAGCTCGGTGCCGCAGCGCGTGCAGCAGGCGACCTCGCGGCGGCGCAGATGCGGATGCCTGAAGACGGCGTCGCAGCCCTCGCACACGGCGATGCCGCGGACCTCCATCATGGTGTCGAGGCGGCGCAAGATGTCGGCGCCCGCGCGCGCTACCTGGCCTGGAACGGGAAGACCACCGCCCAGTCGCGCTTCATGTCGACCACCGTCCAGCCCTTGGCCTGGGCCACGTCCAGCGCCACGCTGAGCCGGCCGATGCTGGAGTCGCGGTCATAGGCCCATTCGCGCGCCGCATCGGTGTGATGGACCAGGCCCATGAAGCGCGCCCCGCCGCCGGCCGCCGTCCACTGCAGCATCTGCAGGTCGCCGTCCGAATTGCCGAAGGCCAGGATCGGCCGGCGCCCGATGTGGTCGTTGATGCCCACCGGCTTGCCCGGGCCGTCGTCCAGGAAGGCGATCTCGGGCAGCACGGTGATCGCCGGCCGGCCGTTGTTGTCGTCGAAGCGGGTCTTGCTGCTGGTGCCCACCACCTGCTCGGGCGGCACGCCGTAGGTCTTCTCGGTCCAGGGCCGCATGAAGTCCATGCTGCCGCCCGACACGATGAAAGTCTTGAAGCCGTTGGCGCGCAGGTAGCGCATCAGCTCCAGCATCGGCTGGTAGACCATCGCGGTATAGGGCTGGTCGAAGCGCGGATGCTTCGCGGTGGCGATCCAGTCGGTCACCAGCCGTTCGAATTCGACGGTCGACATGTTGCTGCTGGTGGCCGCGACCAGCGCCAGGAGCGACTTGTCGCCGCCGGCCATCGCGCCCTTCAGGTCGCCCTTCAGCACCGACGCGAAGGGCTCGGTCGTGCGCCACTCGGGATGCTGCGGCGCCAGCACCTTGACCCGGTCGAGCACGAACATGAACTGCGTGTAGAGCGGCTGCTCGGCCCACAGCGTGCCGTCGTTGTCGAAGGTGGCGATGCGCTCGGGCACCGGCACGAAGTCCGGCGAGCCGGGCGTCGTGACCCGGGCGACGAAGGCGGTGATCGACTGCTTGGCCTGGCCGTCGTTCCACGAAGGCAGCGGGTCGGGCTTCAGCGATGCGCATCCGCTGGCCAGCAGCAGCATCCACAGCGCGAGGAACCAGGCGAGGCCGATGCGGGCGCGTTCGATCGTTGCGGGCATTGAATCTCCTGGAGATAGGACTGGCGGCAGCGTCGCCGCGATGCGGCGCACGGGGACCGATCAGCTCGCGGCGGCCACCCGCACGATGCAGCGAAAGCCCAGGTGCGAGGTCGAGGTGTCGACCGGCTGCGCCATCCGGGCCGCGGGCCGGTAGCGGCGGCAATAGTTGGGCGCGCACAGGTGCGAGCCGCCCTTCATGACCTTGCGCGGGATCGGAAGCTGCGGCATGGCCGGGTCGTAGCTCTGCTCCATCGGCGCGCCGCGCGGGTTGCGCGGCACGCAGCAGGCCTTGGCCTTCTCGTCGGGATGGCGCGGCGCATACCAGGTCTGGGTCCATTCCCAGACGTTGCCGGTCATGTCGTAGAGGCCCCAGCCGTTCGGCGCGTAGCTGCCCACCGGCGAGGTGCCGACGAAACCGTCCTCGGCCAGGTTCTGCCATGGGAAGTCGCCCTGCCAGGTGTTGGCCTGGTGGCGGCCACCCGGCGTCATCTCGTCGCCCCAGGCGAATTCGGCGCCTTCCAGGCCGCCGCGCGCGGCGAATTCCCATTCGGCCTCGGTCGCGATGTCCTTGCCGGCCCATCTGGCATAGGCTTCGACGTCGGTCCAGGCCAGGTGCACCGCCGGATGGTCGTCCTTGCCCTCTATCGAGCTGCCCGCGCCCTGCGGCCGGCGCCAGTCGGCATCCGGCACGAAGCGCCACCACTGGAAATGGTCGCGCAGGCTGACCGGGCCGGGCGGCGCGACGAAGACCGAGCTGGCGGCCTTCAGCATCTCGGGCAGCGCGCCGGGGTAGTCCTCGGCCTTGGGCGGCAGCTCGCAGAAGGTGACGTGCCCGGTGGCGGCCACGAAGGCCCTGAACTGCGCGTTGGTGACCGGCGTCGCATCCATCCAGAAGCCGTCGACCGTCACCCGGTGCGCCGGCTTCTCCTCAGGGTAGTGATGGTCGGAGCCCATCATGAAGGTGCCGCCGGGAATCCACAGCATGCCGGGATGGGGCGCCGGGCCTGCCGCAGCGGCAGCGACGGACGGAAGGGCCTGGGTCGAGGCGTTCATGGCGATTGCGCTGGCCTGGGTTTCAGAACTTGAAGCCGGCACCGAGATAGATGCCGCCCATCGCCATCTTCTTGATCGCGCCCGGGTTGTCGTCCTTGCGGTCGAAGCTCAGGTAGCGATAGCCGAACTTGAAGGAGGTGGTCGGCGAATACTGGTAGCTGGTGCCGGCGATGGCCTGCCAGCTGGTCGAGCCGTTGCCGTCGCCGCCGTCCAGGTAGCCCATCAGCGACCACTTGTCGTTGAGCGGCACCAGCGCGCGCACGCCGACGATGCCGTTCCACCAGGCGGTGGTGCTCTGGTCCTGCCGGCCCGGCCCGAGCAGGCTCGGATCGAAGCTCTGCGTCGTCTGGATGTTGGCGTAGCGGGCGCCGCCGATCAGGTCGACCTCGACCGAAGGGCTGTTCACCACCCGGTAGAAGCCCGAGATGGTGTAGATCTGCTCGACCAGGCGCACGTTGAAGGCGCCCAGCAGGCCGCCGGCGAGCTGGTTGGACACGCCGAGCCGGATGTATTGCAGGTCGAGCAGCCCGCCCCAGTCGCCCTTGCGCGCTTCCAGCGTGCCCATGGCCGCGAAGTCCAGCGCCTTCAGCAGGCTGGTGCTGCTCACGTGGACGGTGTTGGCCGGCAGCGGGCCCAGCTTGAGATCGGTGCGCACGCCGGCCAGCCAGAGATAGGGCACGAACTCGAACTTCAGGTCGTTGGCCGACTCGATGGTGGCCTGCGCCGCGGCCGGCTGGCTGGCCAGGCCCATGACCACGGCGCCCGTTGCCATGGCGAGCGACTTCAAGGCAGGGAGATTCCGGAAACCGCGCATGATGGGTCTGAAGGAGTGGCCGACAAGGCCGCATCATATGTCGGCAAAGGCCCGCACAAAGCGCGGATCGTGGCGGCTGTGGAGGCGGCGGCCTCGCCTTGGATGAGAGGGCTCATTCGTCGGGGCCCGCCGCACGGCGCAGCGCCGCTCGAAGTTGGCGCACGCTGACCGGCCGCTCCAGGAAGTCGGTGCGGGGCAGCCGGGCGATGTCCACAGCGGTACGAAACGCCGAATGCGGCCCCAGCACGATCACCGGCAGATTCTTGCCGCCCTGACGCAGCGCCCGAACCAGTTGCAGCGTCGCGCTGGCATCGGCGGCCGAATCGGCGGAAGCGATCAGGCAGTCCCCTGGCCCCTGCGGTCCTTGCGCGAGGCCGGCCAGCAGTTCCGTTCCATCCGCCAGGAAGACGCAGTGGACGCCGTCGCGCACCAGCGCCGATTCGATCCATGCACGACCATCCGGGCTGGGCTCGACGACGTAGATGGTGGATGGCATGGACCTTCCCGGAATGGCGTGGGACGGTGCGCCGACACGCGGCCGAACGTCCCGGGCTCCTCCAGGCCATGGTCGCCCGCGCGGGGCGGCCGGTCCATCCCGGCGGCCACGCATTGCCACGTACGTGGAACGCCTTCCGGCGCGTGGGAGGCCATGCCGCGGCGCGCGGGCCTGCCTCGCCGCGAGGACCGGCACGGCAGCGCTAGGCCCGGTCCAGGTTCTGCCGCAGCAACTCGCTGATCGATGCCGCGCCCAGCTTCTCGAGCAGTCGGCTTCGATGCTGCTCGACGGTGCGGTGGCTGATCGCCAGTTCTTTCGCGATGAGCTTGCTGGGCAGCCCCTTGAGCGCCAGTGCCAGCACCTCGTGCTCGCGCGCGCTCAGGTTTTCCATGCGACTCGCGATTGCCTGGCGCGGATCCTCGGCGCCCCGCACCGGTGCGGCGTTGCGCCGGAGCGCCTCCTCGATCGCGTCGAGCAGCTGCTGCTCGCGGTAGGGCTTCTGCACGAAATCGACCGCTCCGTCCTTCACCGCCTTGACCGCCATCGCGATGTCGCCGTGTCCGCTGATGAAGACGATCGGGATGCGCGCGCCCAGGGCGATCAGCCGCTCCTGCAGCGCCAGGCCGCTCATGCGCGCCATGCGCACGTCCAGCACCAGGCAGCCGGCCCGCTCGGGATCGAAGGCTTCGAGGAAGTCCGGCGCCGAGCTGAAGACCTCGCTGGCCAGGCCGACCGAACTCACCAGTTCCTGCACTGAGTCGCGGTAGGCCTCGTCGTCGTCGACGATGAAAACGGTGGGATCGGCCATGGCTTCAGTCGGCAGGCGCCGCCACCGGCAGCGTGAATCGGAACAGCGCGCCGCCGCCCGGGTTGTGGGCCGCCCGCAGCGTGCCGCCGTGCGCCTCGATCAGCTTGCGGCAGATCGCCAGCCCGACGCCGAGGCCGCTCGACTTGGTCGAGTAGAAGGATTCGAAGATGCGTTCGAGATCGCCCTCGGCGATGCCGATGCCGCGGTCGGCCACCTGCACCGCGATCTCGTCGCGGCCGCTGCGCTCCAGCGAGATGCCGATCTCGCGAGACTCGTGCGACGGGCCGGCGCCGGCCTCGAGCGCATCCATCGCGTTGCGCAGCAGGTTCAGCACCACCTGCTGCAGGTGGATCTCGTCGACCATCACCGGCGGCAGGGGGCCGGCGGGAAGCAGGTGGATGGCGATGTCGCGCATCTGGCAATCCATCTTCACCATGCCCATGCATTCGTCGACCGCGCGCTCCACGTCGATCGGCTTGGGTTCGAGCGCATGGCGCTGCACCATGCCGCGCATGCGCATCACCACGTCGCCGGCCCGGGTCGCCTGGCCGATCACCTTGTCGATCAGCTCGACCACCCGTTCCAGGTCGGGCGGGGATTCGGCGGCGCGCCGGCGCGCGGCCAAGGCGTAGTTCTCGATGGCGCCCAGCGGCTGCGTGATCTCGTGCGCCAGCGCCACCGACATCTCGCCGGCGGTGTGCACCCGCACCAGGTGTGCGAGCCGCTCGCGCCAGTGCGCCGCCTCGCCCTCGGCGGCGCGCTTGCGCCGCTCGGCGGCCTCGCGCGCATGCAGGCTGGCGAAGACCTCGGCCAGGAGGCTGACGCCGGGCAGCAGGATGTCGGGCCATTCGTTCTCGCGCTCGATGCAGGCGATCGACAAGGCGCCGGTGACGCGCTCGGACGCCGAGATCGGCACCACAAGCAAGGAGCGCACGCCGGCCAGCGCCAGCGCCGCCCGGTCGGTCGCCGCCTCGGGCGGCAGCTCGGCGAGGCGCGGCACCCGGATCACGTCGCCGGCCATCGCTCGGATGGTGACCCAGGGCAGGTCGGCCGCACGGCCGCCGTCGCCGGGCGGGGCGAAGCCCTCCGCATGCCATTGGCGCATCAGGCCGACGCCGGGCTCGCCGGTGGCGCCCCAGAGCGCGACCCGCTCGGCGCCCATGAATTCGCCGATCTGACGCAGCCCCTGCGTGATGACCTGGTTCTCCTGGCCCGCGGCGGCCAGCGCCAGCGAGGCGAGGATGCTGCTGGCCAGCCGTTCGAAGCCGATGGCGTTGTCCAGCGCCTCCTGCGAGTGCTTGCGCGCCAGCGCGCTGCTGAAGATGTCGGCCAGCAGGCGCATGCGGCCGATCACCTCGGCCGACCAGCGCCGCTCCGCGACCACCGCGCCGAAACTCAGGCCGCCGACCAGCTGGCCGGCCATCATGAGCGGCATCGTCACATGCGACTTGAGGCCGATGGCCCGGAAGGTCTCCCGGTCGATCGCGGCTTCGGCCGGGATCTCATCCAGCTTCTCGAACATGATCGGCTTGTTGGCGAGGGCCATCTCCAGCAACCAGGGACTCAGCACCCGGGCCACGTAGGGCATCGGCACAGGCTCGACCCCGTCGATGCCGAATGAATGCGTCACTTCGACCCGCCCGGTCAACGGGGAGACCCGCGACAGCGTCGAGCGATCGATGCCCAGGGCCGCGACGATGCGCCCCAGGCTGCGATGGACGGCAGCGTCGAAATCCTCCGGCGCCAGGTCGATGAAGGTGGCCCACAGGTCCGACAGCAGCCGCTCGAAGCGCAGCGGCTCGGGCAGCAGCGCCGCAGGCGCCGGCGGCGAAGCGCCGCTGGCATCAGCCACCGCGAGTCTCCCTGCGAGCGGCCGACGCCGGGCCGGCTGCGTGGCGCGAGGCGAGGCAGAAACAGGCGCACGATCCGGATTCGACGGCTGGCATGGGAGCTTCCTGGACAGGGTGCGGATTGTTCAAGCCCCGGAACCAATGTGTCAACAAGGAAACAGCCGGCGCCACCAAAGGGCTCAACGCCCGTCGACCAGCGCCGCGAAGCCGCCCGACCTGAAGCGCTCGACCACGAAGTCCCTGAAGGCCCGGGTCTTGGCCGGCAGCATCCGCCGGCTCGGGTAGTAGAGCGACAACGGGCCGGATTCGCTGTACCAGCCCGGCAGCAGGCGCACCAGAGTGCCGTCCGCGATGGCCGCGAAGGCGAAGGGCATCGGCACCAGGGCCACGCCGAGGCCCATGCGCACCGCCTGCGCGATCGCCTCGGGGTCGCTGAAGATGGCGCGCGGCCTGCATTCGACCGCCATCTCGGCGGAGCGCCGCGTGCGCAGGGTCCATGGCCGCACCCGGCCGGTTGGCGAGGAGCGCCGCATGATGCCGTCCAGCCCGGCCAGCTCGTCCGGGTGCCGTGGCAGCGCCCGTCCGGCCAGGTAGGCCGGCGAAGCCACCGCGACGATATGGATCGGCGCCAGTTCGCGCGCCACCACGCCGGGCATCAGCTTGAAGCCGCCGCCGATCGCGGCATCGAAGCCCTCGCCGACCAGGTCGACCTGGCGATTGTCGAAATGCCAGTCGGGCAGCACCGCCGGATAGCGCTGCAGGAAGTCGGACAGCAGCGGCACCAGGAACTTGCGGCCGAAGGCCTGGCCCATGCTGACCTTGAGCGTGCCCGAAGGCACGTCGTCGCGCGAGACCACACCGGCCAGCGCGGCCTGCAGCGATTCGAGCGGCGCATCGACCTGGCTCAGCAGCCGCTCGCCGCCTTCGGTCAGGGCAAGGCGCCGCGTGCTGCGATGGAAGAGCCGAAGGCCCAGGTCGGATTCGAGGCGCGCCACGTTCTTGCTGACGCCGGCCGGCGTGAGCCCGAGCACGCGAGCGGCCGCCGAGAAGCTGCCGTGCTCCGCCGTCTGCACGAAGGAGACCAGGTGCTGCAGTTGGGCCATCGGCCGATCTTAAACCGATGGTTGAAGCTGATTGCCCCCGATCCGTACTAGTCATCGCGCGCGCCGCCGGGCCATACTCGGGCGCGCCGGGATCGGCCCGGCGCCCTTCGCTGAAAGACCTCGATGCGCAAACTGCTGCAGTTCACCCTCGCTTCCATGATCGCCATGGCCCTGCCCGCCTCTTCCTCGGCGCAGCAGCGCTTCGATTTCCCGGCCGGATTCTCGGTGCGCGAGGTCGCCACCAACGGCACCACCATCCATGTGCGCTCCGGCGGCAAGGGCCCGGCCGTGGTGCTGCTGCACGGCTATGGCGAGACCGGCGACATGTGGGTGCCGATGGCCGCCGCGCTGGCCCGCAACCACACGGTGATCGTTCCCGACCTGCGCGGACTCGGCCTGTCGGCCAAGCCGGCGGGCGGCTTCGACAAGAAGACCCAGGCCGGCGACGTGGCCGGCGTGATGGATGCACTCGGCGTCCAGCGCGCCGACGTGGTGGCCCACGACATCGGCAACATGGTGGCCTTCCAGTTCGCGGCGCAGTATCCGCAGCGCATCCGCCGCCTGGTGCTGATCGACGCGCCGGTGCCGGGCGTCGGACCCTGGGACGAGATCCTCAAGAACCCGCTGCTGTGGCACTTCCGCTTCGGCGGCCCGGACATGGAGCGCCTGGTGGCCGGCCGCGAGCGCATCTACCTCGATCGCTTCTGGAACGAGTTCTCGGCAACGCCCGCCAATTTCGGCGAGGCGGCGCGCGTCCACTACGCGGAGCTCTATGCAATGCCCGGTGCGATGCACTCCGGCTTCGCGCAGTTCGCCGCCTTCGACCAGGACGCGATCGACAACCGCGCCTTCCTCGCGCACGACCGGCTGAAGCTGCCGATCCTCGCGGTGGGCGGCGAGAAGTCCTTCGGGTCGATGATGGCCACCGTGATGCGCGCCGCCGGCGACGACGTGACCGAAGGCATCGTGCCCGCCTCCGGGCACTGGATCATGGAAGAGAACCCGGACGCGACCATCAAGCTGGTGAGCGAGTTCCTGGCCCGCTGAAACAGCACGCAGGGTGCGCACCCTGCGCAGCCCACGCCACAGCCTCTAGTCGCGCCGGCCGCGCATGAAGGACATCAGCATCGCCGCCAATGCCGCGCCGCTGGCCATGGCGTAGAGCGTGGAGCGCAGCGGCTGTTCGGCGACATAGCGCTCGCCGCGCACCTTCAGTTCGCCGGCCTGTTCCTTGATCCGGTCCAGCCGGGCATTGGCATTGCGGGCAGCGTCCCTGGCGACATCCTTGGCATCGCCCGCCACGCCCCTTGCCGTGTCGATCGCCTGCTGGCCGGTGGCCTTCGCGTCGGCCGCGTGGCTGCGCAGGTCGTCGGCCGTCTCGCCGGCGATGGCTCGCGCCTCCTGCGCCAGGCCCTGGGCTGCCCGCGCGGCGTCGCGGCCGGCGGCGCGCGCCTCCTGGGCGATTTCCTCGAGTGTCTTGGTCCCTGTGTCGTCCATGTCGTGCTCTCCTTGGTGCTGCGCGCGGCGGCTGCCGGGCGTCCAGGAACAAAGTCTTGGCGAGTGCGAAGCGGGGCGCTGTGGGCGCTGCGACCGACATCACGTAGGTCCAGTCTCTGTCGCCGCGCGCCGGTGCACGCACGGCATCGCGGCCTACCGCTGCATGCGGCCTGAGCCACTGCCGCCGGTCGCCGGCGTCGCTAATCTGCAGTCCATCACAAACTTCCCTGCATCGGAGTCGATCATGCAAAAGACAAGGAACATCGCCAAGACCACCGCCGTGCTGCTGGCACTGGCCCTCGGCGCAGGCGCGGCCGACGCCAAGGGCTGTCTCGAAGGCGCCGCGGTCGGCGGCGTCGCGGGCCATGTGGCCGGCGACCACGGCTTGATCGGGGCGGCCGGCGGCTGCGCGATCGGCCATCACGAAGCCGCCAAGAAGGACAAGGAAAAGGCTGCCGCGCAGCAGTCCCAGGCGAATGCTCAGGCCGCTTCGAACAACGCGGCCCAGGCTTCCGCGCCGGCGGACAAGAAGTAGCGCAGCGGGCCGGGTCGGCCTGCTGAGGTCTTCACGGTGCCGCGTGCGCATTTGCGCGCCGACGCCGGTCGGCGCCTGCCACCTAGCGCACGCCTAGCCGGGCCTCGATGCCCGGGCAGCTTCCTGCGCATCGCGCATCCGGCGCATGCCCTCGGCCATCTTGCGTGCCAGGGCCGCGAAGCTCTTGCGCTCGCTCGCGCTCCAGTCGGCGAGAAGCTCCGTCAACAGGCGACGCCTTGCCGTAACGATGCGCTGGGCCACGCGCGCGCCCTGCGCGGTGAGGATGGCTTCACGCACACGCCGGTCGTCCTTGTTCGCCCGACGACGCACCAATCCCTGTTCTTCGAGCACCGCCAGTTGCCGGCTGATGGTGGTGTGGTCGCGGCCGGCGTGATCGCCCAGGGCTGCGACGCCCATCGGCCCGAGTGCACCGAGGCGCGCCACCAGCGGGAACAGCGCCCGGTCGAGGTCGAGGCCGGCTTCGGCCAGCAAGGCGTCGTCCTGCCGGGGGTTGTTGAGCGCACCCATCAAGCCGATGAGCGCGGCGACCAGTTCATCCACTTCGACAGTGTCCGTCATCTTGCAAGGCCTCGCGCCGTGGTCTATATTGCGTGCATTTTACACGCAATTGGAACTGCCAATGACCACCCCAGCACCCCGTGTCTTCGTGATCGTCGCCAGCGTGCGGGCCCAGCGCCTGGGTCCGCGCATCGCCGAGTGGGTGGTCGGCATCGCTGCGTCGCGCGCGGCGCCCCGGTTGTCGCTGGAGCTGGTGCACCTGGCCGACTGGCCCCTGCCGATGGACGACGAGGCCGGCATGCCGCAGCTGGGCGACTACGCCAGCGAGCGCACCCGCGCCTGGAGCGCGAAGATCGCCAGCGCCGACGCCTTCGTCTTCGTCACGCCCCAATACAACTGGGGCTATCCGGCTTCGCTGAAGAACGCGCTCGACCATCTCCATGCCGAATGGCGCGGCAAGCCCGCGGCCATCGTCAGCTACGGCGGCCATGGCGGCGGCAAGTGCGCCGCCCAGTTGAGCCAGGTGCTGCAGGCCCTGAAGATGCGGCTGGCGCCGACGATGCCGGCCCTGGTGCTTTCGGAAGCCGCCATCCGCCAGGCCCTGCTCGACCCCGCCAGCGAACTGGCCTCGCATCGCGAATCGGTCGAGCAAGCGTTCGGCGAGCTGGGCGGTCTGCTGACCTGAACCACCGCCGCCTGCCGAATCGGCGCGGGCGCGGCTTGCGTCAAAGCCGGAACGGGTTCAGGGTCCTTTAGGCAAGTTCCTACAGATCCGCGCCACGGGCTCCGGCACAGTCGTGATTGCTCGCCCTGCCCATCTCCATACCTCCAGAGGCGAGCCAGGGACTCGGCCGATCACCATCCGGCCTCGTCCTGGGCTCACGGCCCCGACCGATCATCATCCGGTCGGGGTCTTTTTTTTGGCCGGCTGCCAGCCCAGCTTCTTCATCGGCCCGGCCAGCGACTGCCGCTTCTTCCAGAAATTCGCCCACGGGTCCACCGTCTCGAAGGACAGGTGCTCGCGCGCAGTGGCGATGTTCCATTGGCTCCCGCTCTTGAGCGTGGGCAGCTCTTCCCAGGCCACCGGCATCGAAACCCCAAGCCCGGGCCTGGCGCGTGCCGAGAAGGCGCAGGCGGTGGTCGCGCCATGCCCGTTGCGCAGGAAGTCAACGAAGATCTTGCCGACCCGGCGCGCTGAGCCGCTCTGCGCCACGAAGCGGGTCGGGATGGTCCTGGCCAGGTGCTGGACCACCGCCTGCGAGAAGCCCTTGACCGTCGGGTAGTCGAGGCGTGGCGCCAGCGGCACCACCACATGCAGGCCCTTGCCGCCGCTGGTCTTGAGCCAGGCCTCGAGCCCCAGCTCCGTCAGCAGCGCGCGAACAAGGGTGGCGGCCTCCTGCACATGGCGCCAGGAGGTGCCCTCGCCGGGGTCGAGATCGAAGACCATGCGATCGGGCTTGTCGATGGCCCTGGCGGTCGAATTCCAGGTGTGGAACTCGATCACGTTCATCTGCGCAGCGCTGGCCAATGCCGCGGCGCTGCCGACCACCAGCAGGGCCTGGTGGCCCGGCCAGAGTCCCGGGTCCAGCGCGGTCAGGCCGGGTATGCCGGTCTTGTCGTCGTGCTTCTGGAAGAAGAGCTGGCCATCGACCCCGGCGGGGCCGCGCACCAGCGAACAAGGCCGCGCGCGCAGGTGCGGCAGGATGCGCTCGGACACCGACTCGTAGTAGCGCACCAGGTCGAGCTTGGTGAGGCCGCTCGCCGGATCGATGACCCGGTCGGCGTGGCTCACCTTGATGCCGCCGCCTGCCGGCTCGGCCTTGGCGCGAGCCGGTGCCACCGCGCTTGCCCCGGCCTGCTCGCGCACCACCTCGCCGGCCTTCTTGTCCTTGCGCAACCCGACATAGGAGGCATGGCGGATCTGGCCGTCGGGCGTCCATTCGGCGAAGCTCACTTCGACCACCAGCTTCGGCTCGACCCAGCGCTCGCTGCCCGCGACCCGCTTCGACCAGCGCCCGGGCTGCGCGGCGCCGTCGGCGAACGGCGCGCGCGGCGTCTCGATCTTCGACAGCCTGCGCTTGAGCGACGCGGCCTCGGCGCGGTCCCAGCCGGTGCCGACGCTGCCGACCGACACCAGCTTGCCGTCGGGCCCGTGCACGCCCAGCAGCAGGCTGCCGATCTGCGGCGAGCCATCGCTGCGGTCGGTGTAGCCGGCAACGACGAATTCCTGGCGCTGCTGGCATTTGAGCTTCAGCCAGGTCTCGCTGCGGCGCGATACATAGGGCGCGTCGGCGCGCTTCGCGATCACGCCCTCAAGGCCCATGCTGGCGGCCGAGTCCAGCAGCGACGCCGGATCGGCCTGGAAATCGGCGCTATAGCGCAGCCTCGCCGTGTGCTTGTCGTCGAGCAACGCCTTCAGCAACTGGCGCCGCGAGGCCAGGCCGACCTGGCGCAGGTCATGGCCCTCGAAATAGGGAACGTCGAAGATGAAGTAGACGATCTCGTCGCTGCCCGCGCCGCGATCGAAGGACTTCTGCAGGGCGTTGAAATTGGGCAGGCCCTTCGCATCGAGCACCACGATCTCGCCGTCCAGCCAGGCCGAGCCCAGCTCCAGCGCCTGCAGCTCGCGCACCAGGCCGGGCATCTTCGACGACCAGTCGTGGCCGCCACGGGTGATGAGGCTGGCCTTGCCCTCCTTGATGCGCGCCATGATCCGGTAGCCATCGAACTTGATCTCGTACAGCCACTGGCCGGAAGCCGGCACCGCGCTCGCCAGGGTGGCGAGCTGCGGGCTCATGCGCTCGGGCTGCGGGGCCCTGACCGCGCCGGGCGGACCGCCTTCCTTGGGCGTGCCCTTCTTCGCAGGCGCCTTGCTGGCCGGCGCCTTCGCCACTTGGGGGCGAAGCGGCTTGGCGATCACGCTGTCGGGCAGCGCGCTGACCACGTCGTACTCGCTGCGCGGGCGCGCATCGGCATCGCGCTTCTTGAACAGGATCCACGGCTCCTGGCGCTCGCCGGACTTGGCGATCTTCACCAGCTCCCATTGGCCGTGCAGCTTCTGGCCGTGCAGATTGAAGAGGAGCTTGCCTTTCTCCAGACCCTGGCGCGGATCGCCGACCGGCTCCCAGGTGCCGTTGTCCCAGACGATGACCGTGCCGGCGCCGTATTGCCTGGGCGGGATGGTGCCTTCGAAGCTGCCATAGGACAGCGGGTGGTCCTCGACATGGATCGCCATGCGCTTGTCGGCCGGGTCGAAGCTCGGCCCCTTGGGCAGCGCCCAGGACAGCAGCACCCCATCGAGTTCGAGCCTGAAGTCGTAGTGCAGGCGGCTGGCGGCATGCTTCTGGATCACATAGGAAAGCGCGCCGCCCTTGACCGGCTCCGTGTGCCGGCCACGCGGCTCGCTCGTGACCGCGAAATCGCGCTTCGCCCAGTATTTCTCGAGCGGATCGGCGGAAGTGTCGCGGGCGGCCATGCCTGAAATCTACGGGCCGCCAGCCTGGAAGTCGAGAGTCCAGCGGTGCACGGGCAGCCGCTCCGGTGTAATCTCCCGTCCCCGGCAAGGCGGAGACCAGAGCCTTGCAGCGTCGCCCCCATCCTGCGGAGGTGCCATGCCAGACAGATCGGTTTCGTTCGAGGACGCCCGCCGGCGCCTCCTGCAATCGCTGAGCGGCGAGCCGCGCAAGCCTGCCCGCCGCGCGAGCCCTTCTCCTGCCGCTTCAGGCAAGCCAGCCGCTTCGGGAAAACCGGTCGTCAAGCGTGCGGCCACCGCGCCCTTGCGGCGCGCCTCCAGATGAACGCGAGGACAACAGATGAGCAAATCGAGATCGGCGCGGAACGAATACATGGAGGCGATGGCCGAATTCGAACTCGGCCTGCGCAACTTCTCGAGGGGGATGGCTGGCATCCTCGATGTGGATGGGCCTGCGGACCCGACAACGCCGTTGATGGGTGAACTCGGACCCCGCAAACCTATGAAGCGTTCGTCGTCCCGCACTCACGGAACAGACGCTTCATCGCCGCATTTGCCGCGCACGGCTGAACGCGGCTGAAAAAGACAAAGCGCCGAGCCGCTCTACGACGGCTCGGCGCTGCGGCCAATCCCCGCGCCTGAGGCTCAGGGCTTCTTCGAAACGGTCTTGACCGCTTCCTTCACGTCACCGACCTTCTTCTGCACCGCACCGGCGGTCTGGTCGGCAACGCCCTCGCCTTGCAACCGCTCGTTGCCGACCGCCTTGCCGACGGCTTCCTTGACATTGCCCTTGGCCTTTTCGAGCGTGCCTTGCACTTGATCCTTGTTCATGATGAGTCCTTCTTTGGGTTGGTTGAGATGAATCGATGGTGAATCGGCACATGCGCATCGCGTGAACGCCAGCGCGCCGACCCGGGGTAGTACCAGGCCTTCAGGCCGCGACCGGCGACGCGGCCACCAGGTGCTCGGTGAGGAACCAGACCTGCAGTTCGTTGGTACGCAGCACGTTCGACACGAAGACGTCATTGCTGCCGTCGTCGCCCGCCTCGTCCACCTTGGCCGCCGCTTCGCGCGCCCCGGTGATCACCAGTTCGTGCGCCTCGGCCAGGCGGCGGATCTGCACCGCCGCCGGCTCGCGGCCTCGCGGCGGGCGGGGGATGCGGGTGGTCTCCGCGATATCGGCCGCCATAGCCAGCGCGATGCCGCCGAGCAGCTGCACGCGCTCGGCCAGGATGTCGACCAGCAGCACCTGGCCTTCGTAGTGCTGGTCGTACATCAGGTGCAGCTGGTTGAAGGTCGGCCCCACCACCTGCCAGTGATGCTTCTTGTACATGTCGCGCAGCGTGATGGTGTCTGCCAGGCATTGATTGAGCAGGGCCACGCTCTTCTTGCAGACAGCTTCCGACAGCCCGTTGGGCATGCGGATGATCTCGCCGTACTTCTGCGTCTCGTGCGATGCCTGGTGCAGGTTGGGCTCCACCGCCATGGCCTGCCTGGAGGCGGGTGCTGCGGGAAGGGCCTTCTTGGTTGCGCGCTTGCTCTTGGTTGCCATGCGTTTTCTCGATGTGGATGGTCGATGGCCCAGCGAACGAAGCGTCTGGACCCGGCAGCCCAATCTAGGAGGCGCGGCGCGAGCCCCGCGTGAGCGCGCGCGATGCGGCCTCGTAGGACGCTGCAGCGTCCCGTGGCGGGAGATGCGCACAAGCGCTTGGCCGGGGGTGGCTTCGCATCATCCGGGGCGGGCGGAGACCGCGCCGGCTTCAGCCTTCGCGGGAGCATTCGCCCCGCGAGTCAGAACAGCGAGCGTTGGGGCGGCGGTTCGTCGCGCCGGGCCGGCGCCGCCTTGGTGCTGGCCGGCTTCTGAGGCAGCGGCTCGGGCGTCATGCGCAGCTGTTCGGCCGGGAACTGCCGCATGAACGCCATCGAGCGCTGCACCGGCGCGTCGAGCCAGGCCTCGTAGGCGTCCTCGGGCAGCACCACCACCATGCGCTTGTCCTGCTGTGCCGGCGGCCGCTTCGGATCGGGCTGGTGCATGTGACGCATCTGCGGATGCTCGTCCGCGTTGACGGTGAGCATCGTGAAGCTCAGTTCCCATGCGCCGGTCTGCGGGTTCTTCCAGGGCGACCAGAGGCCGGCGATGCCGAGGGTCGCGTCGTTGGCCGCCTCGAAGCGGGTCGGGATCGCGCGGCCCGAGCGCCAGTCGGGCTCGTAGAAGGCCTGGCACAGCACCACGCAGTGGCGCGGCCTGGCCCAGGCACCCTTGAAGCTGGCCAGCTGGTCGACCGTCTCGCTGCGCGCGTTGTAGGTGCGCTTGCCGAAGCCGATGTCCTTGGCGAAGGAAGGCAGCAGGCCGAAGCGGCCCTCGACCAGTTCGAAATCGGCCACCGCCTCGTCGCCCGATTCGCGCTCGGGCGGCCGGCGGATGAAGGGAGCCATCTGGGTCGGATAGATGTGCAGGCCGCCGGGCGGCGGCTCCCAGTCGGGCGGCAGCTGGATGCCGAATCGTCTCTCGATCTGCTTGCGGCGCTTCTCGGCCTGGTAGTGGCTGCACATGCGCTTCAGCGTAGCCGATCGGCGCTCGGCTCGCAGCAGCCGTCCGCCTTCGGCGCGGCCGGCGCCGGCTCGTAGCGGTCGTGATGGCGCACCCAGGCCATGCCGCGCCCTTGGTCCTCGTCGCGGCCCCTGGGTGCGATGTCGAGGAAGTCGTAGCTGCCCATCATCAGCTCCACGCCGCGGCCGTAGGTCGAGTAGGTGTGGAACACGCTGCCGTCCTCGTCCTTGAAGAAGACGCTGATGCCGGGCGCCTCCTCCACGCCGAAGGACTGCAGCGTGTAGTTGTAGGGCACCTTGCCGCTGGCCAGTTCCTCCTGGGTGAAGCTCACGCCGAAGTCGCGATTGAAGTCGCTGCCATGCGAGGACACCCAGTCGAACTGCCACCCCATGCGCCGGCGGAAGCGCTCGATGTCGGCCAGCGGGGCACGCGAGACCGCGACGAAGCCGAGGTCGCGATGCGCCAGGTGCACGCGGGCAGCATCGACATGGTCGGCCATGAAGGAGCAGCTCTTGCAGCCCTGCTCCCAGCCCGGCGCGAACATGAAGTGCTGCAACACCAGCTGGCTGTGGCCGCCGAACAGCTCGGCCAGCCGGCGCGGCCCGGCCGCCGTGTCGAAGACGTAGTCCTTCTCGCTGCGCACCCAGGGCATGGCCCGGCGTTCGCGGGCCACATCGTCGCGCTGGCGGGTCAGTTCCTTCTCGCGCGCCAGCAGCGCCAGGCGCTGGATGGTCCATTGCTCGCGGGACACGATGGGGTGGGTCGAGGGGTTCATGAACTGCTCCTTGGCTTGCGTGGTGGTGATTTCGCCTGCCGCGGTCGGCTGGCGCGGGTGACCGTGCGCGGCTTCTCGGCCGCCGAAGGGCTTTCGACGAAGCGGGCCAGCGCGTCGAGGCGGCTGTCCCAGAAGGCGAGATAGCGGTCGATCCAGCCGGCGGCCTCGGTCAGCGCTTCGCGGCGGAAGTGGCAGACCCGCCATTGCGCATCGCGCTCGCGCAACACCAGCCCGGCCTGCTCCAGCACGTCGATGTGGCGCGACACGGTGGGCAGCGAGAGCGCGAAAGGCGCTGCCAGTTCGCCGACCGACGCATCGCCCTGCGTGAGCCGCGCGAGGATGGCGCGGCGCGTCGGGTCGGCGAGCGCCGAGAAGACGGCGTCGAGAGAGGCTTGCTCTTGCTGCGAGAAATTCATTTAGCTGATCCTGTAATTGCATTGTTGGCTAAATAAAACCCCGCCGTCAACCAGCGTACTCCGCTTCTAGCATCGAAGCCCCGGCAAGGCGCCGATTCACGCTAACCTGCCAGCCCATGAACGAACCAAGGCCCGCCGGCTCTTTTCCCTGAGCGCCAACCATCCCGACCCGGCCCGTGCGCATCCTTCTCGTCTCCGACCTCCACTACACCCTGCCGCAGCTCGATTGGGTGGTCCGCGCCGCGCCCTCGTACGACCTGCTGGTGATCGCCGGCGACCATCTGGACGTAAGCTCGGCGGTCTCGCTGGATGCGCAGTCGCTGGTGCTGCTGCGCTATTTCAAGCTGATGCGGCCGGCAGGCCCGTTGCTGCTGGCCTCCGGCAACCACGACCTGAGCGGCGCGGATGCGAATGGCGAGCGGGCCGCGCTGTGGCTGCCCGAGAGCCGGCGTGCCGGTCTCTACCTCGATGGCGATTCGCTGACGGTCGGCGACACGTTGATCACCGTCTGCCCCTGGTGGGACGGCCCGGCCGGCCGTGCCGAGCTCGAACGGCAGCTGGACGCCCAGGCGCCGCATCGCGCGGCCCGCTGGATCTGGGTCTACCACTGGCCGCCGCTCGGATCGCCCACCTGCTGGACCGGCAGGCGCGACTACGGCGACGCCGACCTGGCCGGCTGGATCGCCCGCTACAGGCCCGAGATGGTGCTGGCCGGCCATGTGCACCAGGCGCCCTTCAAGCCGGCCGGCGGCTGGGCCGACAAGGTCGGCGGCCATACCTGGGTCTTCAATTCGGGCCGACAGATCGGGCCGGTGCCGACACACATCGTGATCGACCTGGATGCGGGCAGCGCGACCTGGCGTTCGCTGATGGGGGAGGAGTCGTTGCAGCTCGATGCCGAGCGGGCGCCCGCGCGCACGGTGTTCTAGCGCGGTGCCCGCAACGGCGGGAGTCAGTAGTCGGGATCCGGATCCCTGGCCGAACCGGGTCGTGCCGGCGGCCCGAGCCGGTGGTGGGCCAACTGGTCGATCACCTCCGACACCATCGCCATGCCGGGCGCGTCGCCATACTGGTTCTTCAGGTCGGCCAGGTAGGTGGTGACGAAGGCCAGGCGCTCGGCCAGGCCAACCGCGATCAGCCGGGTGATCGCCGCGTCGCCGGCCATCAGGGCGCGGCCGTCGACCGCATGGCGCAGCACGCTGGCCTCGCGCGCCACGACCGTGGCGCTGACCGGCGAATCGAGCAGCAGCGAGATCTCGCCGACCGCCGCGCCGGGCCGGTCGATCGCATTGATCGCCACGCCGTCCTTGCTGATCTGCAGCGCGCCAGATACCAGGATCCAGAGGCCTCCGCCGGCCTCGCCCTCGCGGATCACGACGTCGCCGGGCGACAGCTTGATCTCGGGAAGACCGACCGTGCGCTGCAGAAGTTCGTCCATGGGGCGGATATTAGGTCAAGCGCCTCCTCGTAGCGCACGGCGGTGCGGCGCCCCGGCTAGGCCTCGAGCCCCGGCGCCGAGTCGATCTCGGAGGCCTTGTACAGCTTGTGCTGGACCGCGGCGCCGAGCGGGTCGCTGACCACCGCCAGCCGCCATGGGTCGGTCTTCTTCGCGCAGTCGCGCTCGGCGGCGCTGAGCTGGAAGCTGGCGAATCCCGCCGCGACGCCCTTCACCGCGAGCTTGAGCAGCGTGTTGCCCTTCTTGTCAGACACCTCGATGTCGTAGCCCAGGCCCTGGCCCGCGACCTGCTCGGCCTTGTAGCCGTAGCCCGCGAAATGGCGCGCCAGGTAGGCCAGTGCGCCCGCCTGCACTTCTTCGTGCGATGCGTGGCTTTCGGGTGCCGGCGGCGCGGCCGCCGGAATGCTGCCGCGTGACAGCGCGGCCTGCATCTCGGCCTCGTCCGGCTGCCAGCCGGGCGCGCCGCGCACCAAGAGCGCGATCTTGTGGTCGGCGTCCCACTGCGCGACATGCCATGGCTCCTCGTCGGGCACGCGTGTCGATACCTTGGCCGCCTTGTCGGTCTCGATGTCGGCGATGGCGACCCGGTTGGTCTGCAGCACCGCGCGCACCGTCTGGCCGGCGTCCAGCGAACGCTTGAGCAACTGCAGCCGATCCTTGATGCGCTGCGACTGCAGCGCGCTGCGCTCGCCGCCGCTGGCGCGGCGATGCGCATCGAGCGACTCGAGGTAGAACCAGCGGCCGCCGGCGCCGACGCTGATGAGCTCGGCCCATAGCGTCACGATGACGTTGTCGCCGGTGGCGAGCCAGGCTTGTTCGGCCGCCTTCTCGCGGGCATCCGGCACGCCCATGCGGGCGATGATTTCCACCGGGGTGCGCTTCTCGCCGCGCAGGCGCTTTTCATTGACGACCGCGAGGACCGCGGGATCGACTTCTTTGTCCATTCGAAAGACTCGGGCAGGTGATGACCGCTGGGAGTATGCCTTCAGCAAGGCTGGGGGACGATCGGCGTCCTCGATCCCGGAAGCGCCTGACGCACCGGGCAGGCCGTACTGAGCCGCCGGCGCGGGGTGAGCGGGGCACAGGTGCCGCCGAGGGTGCCTCAACTCCAGATATCGCCCTCGGGCTCCGCCGGCGGAATCGCTTCGCCCAGCATCTCGCGCAGCGTCGATTCGATCGTGGCCGACATCGCGTCCAGCGCCAGGTCGTTGGGCGCCAGCCCGAAGGGCTCCTCGATCTCGGCGCCGAGTGCCTCCAGCGCGAAGAAGGTGTAGGCGACGAAGGCCACGACCACCGGTGTCATCGAGCCGATCGAATCGACCAGGCCGAAGGGCAGCAGCACGCAATAGACGTAGATGGTGCGATGGATGATCACCGAATACGTGAAGGGGATCGGCGTGCCCGCGATGCGTTCGCAGCCGCCGAGCGCATCGGTCAGGCGACCGAGCGCGGCTTCCATCGACGGCGCCAGGGTCGGCGCGAGATGTCCGCCGCGCAAGGCATCGCGCAGCCATTCGCCACATCGCAGCAGCAGCATCGCCGGCTTGAATCGGCTCGTTGCCAGCCGCGCCGCTTCGTCCTCGCCCAACAGGCGCTCGATGTCGGCGGCCGGATCGCTGCCGCGCAACTGGTGGCGCAAGGCATGCACGAAGGCGATGAGCCGGGCCGCCAGCAGCGGCGGCTGCGCGGCCGCATCGACGAGGGTCAGCGCCTGGCGCAACAGCGAGCGCGTCTCGTTGAGGAGGCTGCCCCACAGCGTGCGGGCTTCCCAGTAGCGCGCGTAGCTGGTGCTGTTGCGAAAGCCGAGAAAGATCGCCAGCGTGAGGCCGATCAGCGAGAAGGGCACGAAATTCAGCGGGATCTTCCAGCGGAACAGCTGCCCGTGCAGCAGCGTCACCGCGATCGCGAAGGCGGTGGTGGCCAGCAGCTGCGGCGCGATGTCCGGCAGGACCGAGCCGCGCCAGACGAAGAGCAGGCGCAGCCAGTGGGAACGAGGTCGAACGATCATCGACGCCGATCATCCCAGCTTCGAGGGGCGGGGTTGCGCCAGCGCAGGATCCGCCCGCTGCGCGGTCGACTGGATGAAATCGACGAAGGCGCGCAGCGGCGCGGGCAGCAGTCGCCGGCCAGGGTAGTAAAGGAAGGGGCCGGAAAAGCTCGGCCACCAGTCCGCCAGCACCGCTTCCAGCGCGCCGCTGTCCAGTTGCGGCCGCAGCCAGTCCTCGAACAGGTAGACGATGCCGGCGCCGGCGATGGCGGCATCGACCGCCAGGTCGCTGGAGGCGCCGGCGCGCACGATCAGGCGGCTGGCCGGATCGACCCGCAGCTTCTCGCCCGCGCGCTCGAATTCCCAGGGCGGCATCGCGCCGCTCGAGAAGCGGCTGCGCAGGCAATCGTGCTGCAGCAGCTCGCGCGGATGGGCGGGCCGGCCGCGGCGCGCCAGGTAGGCCGGCGCCGCGGCGGCTGCAAAGCGCTGGATGCGCGGGCCGATCGGCACCGCGATCATGTCCTGCTCCAGCCGCTCGTCGTAGCGGATGCCGGCGTCGCAGCCGGCGGCCAGCACGTCGACGAAGCCATCCTCGGCAACCACCTCCAGCATGATGTCCGGATAGGCGGCCAGGAAGGCCGGCAGGATCGCCGGCAGCACCAGCTTCGCCGCGCTGACCGGCACATTGAGCCGCAGGGTCCCGGCCGGCCGGTCGCGAAAGCTGTTGACCACGTCGAGCGCTGCCGCGACTTCTCCCAGCGCCGGCCCGAGCCGCGCCAGCAGCCGGGCGCCGGCCTCGGTCGGCACCACGCTGCGGGTGCTGCGATGGAGCAGGCGAACGCCGAGCTTCGTCTCCAGCCGGCGCACCGCCTCGCTGAGGCCCGACGCGCTGGCCCCGCCGGCACGTGCCGCTTCGCGAAAACCCTTGGCCCCGGCCACCGCCACGAAGGCGTCGAGGTCCGCCAGATCGACATTCATTGTTCGAAATCCCGCACAGCCCGTGCGCATTGTGCCCACTTATCGCGTGGCGCCGCGCTGCCTAGACTGCCTCATCGACTCGAACCCAGAAAGAAAACCGATGACTTCCATCGAACGATCAGGCAGCTTCCGACTCGGCGACCGCAGCGTCCGGAGGTTGGGCTACGGTGCCATGCAGCTCGCCGGCCCCGGCGTCTTCGGACCGCCCAAGGACCGCGCCGCCGCGTTGGCGGTGCTGCGCGAGGCGGTGGCGAGCAGCGTCAATCACATCGACACCAGCGACTTCTACGGCCCGCACATCACCAACCAGCTGATCCGGGAGGCGCTGCACCCCTATCCGGAGGGGCTGGTCATCGTCACCAAGATCGGCGCGCGGCGCGACGAGCGCGGCGCCTGGCTGCCGGCCTTCTCGAAGGCCGAGCTTACCCGGGCGGTGCACGACAACCTGCGCAACCTGGGCCGCGAGGCGCTCGACGTGGTCAACCTGCGCGCCATGTTCGACACCCACGGTCCGGCCGAAGGCTCGATCGAGGAAGCGCTCACTGCGCTGGCAGAGTTGCAGCAGCGCGGCCTGGTGCACCACATCGGGCTCAGCAACGTGACGCGCACCCAGGTCGCCGAGGGCCGCGCGATCTGCCCGATCGCCTGCGTGCAGAACCAGTACAACCTGGCGTTTCGGCATGACGACGCGCTCATCGACGAGCTGGGCCGCGACGGCATCGCCTATGTGCCCTTCTTCCCGCTCGGCGGCTTCGCGCCGCTGCAGTCGGAACTGCTGTCCGAGCTGGCGGGCCGCCTGGGCGCCACGCCGATGCAGGTGGCGCTGGCCTGGCTGCTGCAGCGCGCACCGAACATCCTGCTGATCCCCGGCACTTCGTCGCTGGCGCATCTGCGCGAGAACCTGGCGGTGGCCGACATCGCCCTCACGCCTTCCGACCTGGCGGCGCTGGACCGCATCGGCGCCGCGACCGCCTGAGCCGGCGGCGCGGCGACCCGGGCGACCCGCACGGTCGATCGGCGCCGAACCGCTCGACAACCCGCTGGACCGATCGCCCGCAAGCTGTTCGAATTGCGGTCGATCCCCGGCAGCGAAGGTTCGCTGCCGATGCCAGCCTCCGAAAAAAGGACATTGCCATGTCGAAGCGCCACCACCTGATCGCGGCCAGCGCCGCCCTGGGCCTGCTGGCCCTCCTGCCCGTCGATTCCTGGGCGGTCGCCTGTGCCGCCGGCGTCTATCGCGCGGGCTGCGTCGGCCCGAACGGCGCGGTCGCCGTGCGCAAGCCGGCACCGGTCTATCACCCGACCGTTACCTGCGCCAAGGGCGTCTATCGCGCCGGCTGCGCCGGTCCCAACGGCGCCGCCGTGGTGCGCCGCTAGCCAGGCCGACCGGCACGCGAGCCTTGCCGGCGTCGCCAGGACGCCGCTTCCTGCATTCGCTTTCCGCCCGGGCGCCTGCCGATCGGGCGTCTGGGCGCGCTCGCGTTCAGTCCTCGGTGCGGATGCCCACGGCCTTCACGATCTGCCCGTAGCGCGCGGATTCGGCCGCCACCTGGCGTGCGAACTGCTGCGGCGCGAGGCCGGTCGCCTCGATGCCTTGCGCCGCCAGGTCGGCCCGCACCTGCGGCTCCTGCACCAGGCGCGCGCCGTCGGCGGCAATCGCGTCGACGATCGCCTGCGGCGTTCGCGCCGGCGCGAACAGGCCGAACCAGGTGCCCGCATGGAAGCCCGGATAGCTGCGCGCCACGGTCGGCACATCGGGCAGCAAGGGCTGCGCCTCGTCGCTGCTGACAGCCAGCGCCACCAGCTTGCCGCTGCGGATCTTCGGCAGCGCCGGTCCGAGCGCGATGAACATCAGGTCGACCTGGCCGCCGATGACGTCCTGCATGCCGAGCGGCCCACCGCGATAGGGAATGTGGGTCAGGTAGATGCCGGCGCGCTGCTTCAGCAT